>Ga0208013_1000422_pt1 | contig 23523 bp, 21 predicted proteins | sample 16_taG_FD_184091 | JGI IMG/M metagenome (GOLD analysis project Ga0208013, IMG submission 184091) | Marine viral communities from the Subarctic Pacific Ocean - 16_ETSP_OMZ_AT15313 metaG (SPAdes) (version 2) | ecosystem: Environmental > Aquatic > Marine > Oceanic | place: Pacific Ocean | collected...
CAGGATGCGACGTAGAGTTGCCGCTCAGGATCAGAAGCTGTCAGCCGTTTTAAAACCGTCCGTGGAAACGGGGTAGAACCCAACCCATCATCTTCGTTCTCGGGTTTCGTAGAGTATTGATTCTCGTCATTACCACCTTGGCTTTTATCATCTTCTTGAGTGGATGAATCCGTAGACTCTTCGGAAGGTTCAGGCTGGTCAGTTTCAGAATTCTTCTCGTGATTTTCTTTCTGGTCAGGTATACCAACACCTACCTTCTCAAGTGACGGAGCGCCTTTTGCACGATAGTTTTCAGCCTGATTTAGCAAATCCTTTAGGCCACTTACATCTTTTGCTAGGTGCTCGCCGAAATCTTCATCATCAAAAGAAAACCTGTCTTTCGTATAGCTAACTGGATGCTCATCAAGGTGCAATTCCCCTTGAAGCCTCATTCCGGCAGCTTTATTTGAAGTGCCGTATAGACCATCCGGCTTATAATGCTTCTCTGTCGTTCCCACTATCACCCTGTTATGTCTGAACAAGACTAGCCCAGGATTCTTTTTGTATCCCCCAGAATTCATTAGGTGGATAAAACCTTTCACTGGCTTCCCTTGAAATTCGGTGTTTACATCAACTGTCCACTCTTTCTCATCGCCGGTTGTAAAAATCTGATTTTTTCGCTTTACAAAGGCTGGAGCCTTTAGGGTTTCAAAACCCTTATATTTTCTTTTAATTGTAGTCTTTTTTCCGTCGAATGAAGAGTTTATATTAACTGTATTTTCGTCTCTACTTATGAATTTTTGATATATATCACCAATTCCTCGACAAATAGCCTCATACTTATCTTCATTGATTCTATTTCGCAGGCCTTTTAGCTCGATTATCGTTCCATGGTTTGATGAGTCACTTGATTTTTCAGTCACTTCGAGCACTGACCTACCCTCAGAAAGCAGCTTTTCAAGGTTAAAGTCAGCACTTAATCTTATCCCTTCGCCTTTGGGGTAAGTGGTCAGAACCCACTCATTGGAAAACCAAACTGCAGCTGACTTCATCCCAATGCCGAATTCACTGAGACCAGATTTTGAAGGTTTGTTTGCCGGCTGAAGAGCTTTTTTTAAAACCTCTTTTTTTATTCCTGGCCCTCTATCGGTAATAACGATAGAGTTACGTTTACTTTTAATATGATAGCTGGAGGAAAAGAAATCAATGTCAATCTCAAGAACATCAAGATCTGAGTATTCTTGGAAGGCGTGTATTGAATTGTCCAAAAACTCACAGAGCGCATAAGTTGGATCATATCCTTGACTTATCAGCAAGCTATACATATTCATATCGGGTGAAACATTTACTTTAAACATTCCAGATCCTTCTAGTGTATTAGTTCTTTTGCGATTTCTTTGACTATTAGGGCGTTAACTGCATTCCCAAGAGCCTTAAAAGCCTTGCTATTGTTGTCAGGAAAAAAATCAAGCATATCCAATGACTGCAATGCTGCCGCCTCTTTAATGCTCATGTATCTTCTTTCTTCACCTAAGATTGGAGTTTGGGTTGTAGACATGGCAATCAAAGATGGGGCGCAGTCTGGCTTTATAATCCTTATACCTGATGCCCTAAATTGAATTATGTGCTTCCAAATATTCGCTTGCTCTCTATCCCCCTGCCATTCAAATTTGGTCCAGCTTGAAGGAAACCCCTTAAGGTCATTTTTCCATAATTCTAAGAAAACGCTATGCCTGTTGTAAATTTCTCTAGAGTATTGTATTGCTTCAGCAACTCTCGGTGAGGCTTTCCCATTTTCATTTCGTGAATGCTTTGGAAGTTTCTCTTGGACTGAAGCCCAAGTTTTGCAATCCTGTAAAGAGACACCGAAAGCGCCCTTATATGCGCTCATCTCTTTGACGGTTTTGATTTTTTTGTTGTAAGGGTATGTCGCACCGAACTCGGACGCAAGGATAGGAAGAGAAGTAAATTCAGACGTTTGAGATATAAAATCCTGCCAACAACTCAGCGCAAACTCCTTTTCCTTGCTTATAGCGTTATGCTGATCATTGGATTTGAGGGCTATTGACCTAAGGCTTCTTTCTCCCATTTCGGGCGCAGGCCATTTGAAATGCTGCAAACCACTCTTGCATGCAACAATGAAAATTCTCTTTCTTTTTTGAGGGATCCCGAACTCCCTGGGAGTATATACTTTGTAGTCAACTTCGTACCCCATTCTCGCCAACCCCCCGACCAAGTATTCCCAGAACTTACCCTCCTCAATGGAAATAACATCCGGGACGTTTTCAAGCATTATGTACTTTGGCTGTTTAGCTTCGGCGATTCGGAATATCTCGTCAACCAGCCGTCCTGAAGAAGGGCATTTTGCGCCCTTTTTCTTCCCCGCTCTAGAAAACGGTTGGCATGGAAATCCAGCGCAGATCAATTCATGGTCTGGTACTAGCCTCTCATCAATACGCCTGATGTCCCCCTCAGGTGCGAGGCAAAAGTTCTTGGCGTATATATCACGCAACCCTTCATCTAATTCGGAAGCGAAAACGCACCGATGCCCGAGCTGCGAAACCCCCACATGAAAGCCACCTAGTCCCGCGAACAAATCAATGAAACGAATTCCTTTCTCGGTTGTAGCCGTTTTCATAGTTGTTTTCCTCCTTCGATATGTTGATAATATCACTTTATAATTGATATTATCAACATAATGAGCAAACACAAACGCCCGTACCCAGATCAAAAAGAGCTATGCCGGAGATTCAAGGAGTCCTTGGAATTCCTAGGGTTAACGCCGTCTAGCGCGTATCAGAAGCTTGGTTATACAACGCCATCAACCATATACTCCATCAACGCCGGGAGATGTTTGCCTGATATGACGAAGCTAGTCGCCCTCTCTCGACTAAAAACGCCTGAAGGAAGAAGGATAAATATCGACTGGCTTGTGACTGGGACTGGCCCGAAGGCATATCCGATCCCTAAGAGAGAGGCGTCAGAGATTGAGGCGCTACTTTCATTTTCTACCAAAGATAAGCTTGATGCGGTTGCAGTTCTGTTAGGCAAGAACTGAAGAGGGTTCTACCCCGTTTCCACGGACGGTTTTAAAACGGCTGACAGCTTCTGATCCTGAGCGGCAACTCTACGTCGCATCCTGGGATTATGGAACCGCTCAATGTAGTCGAATATATCAGCTCGCGCTTCGTTCTGAGTTCGGTAGCGCCGGTGGTGAATTCGCTCCCGCTTGAGCATTCCGAAGAATCCCTCGCAGGCAGCATTATCGCCACAATGACCGACCGCGCTCATGCTGCTTACCAAGCGGTTGCTGCCGAGATATCGCTGGTAGTCACCACTGGTAAATTGACTGCCTCGATCTGAATGCAATATCACCGGGACTTTCCCCTGGCGCTGCCAAACGGCCATCTCAACCGCTCTGATCACCATATGCCGATCCTGTCGATGATGCATGGACCAACCAACGATCAGCTTGCTGAACAGGTCTAGAACCACGCATAGAAAGAGCTTTCCTTCCTGCGTGGGTATCTCCGTAATATCCGTCACCCACTTGGTGTCCGGCTCCAGAGCGGAGAAATTCCGCTCCAGGTGATTCCGGATACCCGGTGGTCGATAAGATTGACGTCCCAAGCGTCCGCGCTTCTTGCGTGGCCACCCCTGAATGCCGTGTTTGGCCATCAATCGCGCAACACGGTTCAGGCTGGTTGAAACACCCTCGGCAACCAGGTCCTCATGCATACGGGGCGAGCCAATCATGCCGCCACTGTCGTCATGAATCTCTCTGATGCGTGACAGCAGATGTTGATTAGCCTTTGCCCTAGCGGACTGGGGGCGAGATACCCAAGCGTAATAACCGCTGGCCGACACTTTCAGGCATCGGCACATAAGACGTATTGGGAAATGATTGCGACAACGTTGAATCGCCTGGTACCTCAGGACGACTCCTTTGCGAAGAACACTGCCGCTTCGCGCAAAAAATCACGCTCCTTCTTCACACGGGCCAGTTCTCGCTTGAGGCGAGCAACTTCCTCGTCTCTGGGAGAACCTGAGCCCTTGAAGGCCTTGTCTGTCTCCTCATCCGTTTCCCTGCGCCATCGGGACAGCAGATTGGGATTGATACCGATCTCTAAGGCAACCTGGCGACAACTCACACCGGGTTGACGGGTTAAAGCAATGGCTTCGCGTTTGAACTCTGGGCTATATTTTCTGCGTCTGGACATGAACACTCCTTTGGCACAGTGTGCCTCTTTTTAGGAATGTCCGCAGTAGCGGGGTAGAACCCTCCTGGTCGGAGACCTCGGTACGGATCACCAAGGTTTCCCACCCACCCCGGTAATCAGCGGTTCCCCCAATGTACTAATCGACGGCAAGCCAGTTGCCCGGGTAAGTGACCAACTCACCCCCCATTCCAAGCCCAAACATCCACCCCACCCACGCACCATTGCTTCCGGTTCAAGCACGGTTTTCATTAATGGCTTACCAGTGGCCACTACCGGTGGTGCGATTTCGTGTGGTGGGGTTACCATTGGCAGTAGTAGCGCGGTGGTTGGCGATACCCATACACCGGTATCTTTCTCTGGTCTTTCACGGACGAATCCTCACCCTAGCCGTGTAAGCGCAGAATCCATTTCAACTCGAAACCGCAACACGGGCTCACCGGCCCCTTCGGGAACGCAACTGCGCAGTGGCACATCCAGCTACAGCTGCGGAGGTGGGGCTTCAGGCGCAAACTCCTCTCTAGCCATCAAGGCTATTGACGAGTCCAGCAAGACCCTGCGCCTGGGCGTGTTCTTCGATGGCACCGGCAACCACAGGGGCAATGACCAGATCCTGACGAATCGCGATGTGACAAATGTGACAAAGCTGCATGACTTATATCGGGAGAGGGCCAATGTGCGGCGAATCTATGTTCGTGGCCCTGGCACCATCGACGGTAAGCGCACTCCTGATGGCTTTGAGGCTCCGGAGGACCTGATGGGGCTGGGCTTGGGCATAGGTCCTGAGGGCGGACATGACAGGATAGAATTTGCGATTACAAGGATGCGAGATGAGATCAATGTTGGGGACTACGACGAAGTGATCTTCGATGTCTTTGGCTTCAGCCGTGGCGCGGCCCTGGCCCGGCATTTTGTCAATCTAATCGGCGAGCAGCCGGAAACTGTCCAGCTTCCCCAATTCAATGGTGCCTCGCTGTCTGCTCCGATGCTGGGGTTCAAGCCGGTGCCCGCTTTCCCATCTGGTTTGAAGGTGCGGGTAAATTTCGTGGGCCTGTTTGACACCGTGGGTAGTTTCTACATGCCGGGAAACGACGTCAATCTGGACTTCAACCTTAACCTATCTTCAGGCAGTGCCAATAGAGTGGTGCAACTTACCGCCTACCATGAGATCCGCAAGAACTTCCCTTTGAGCAGTATTATGGATGCCAACGGCAATGGCCCATCACACTTTACGGAAATCGCCGTGCCCGGAGCTCACTCCGATGTGGGGGGCGGTTACGAGAATCCGGACCAAGGCTTCGAGAACATTGAGAAGATTGTTCTGGGCATCCACTCCGGCCTCGCCGACGGAGGCCACACCCAACGCACAGCCCTTCCGCAACTTGAAGCGCAGTACGCGCGGCCAGGCCGGACCGTGGTGGCGGTTCCTCAACCGAACGGCGATATCCATGTACAGGAGCGCCGACGCACTCGCAAGGAACTGGCGATCCATCACCTGCACAGAATGTACGATCTCGCAAAACAGAGCGACGTGCCGTTCAGGCAAATGAACACGAATGACAAGGACTACCAAATCCCCCAGGACTTGCGGGATGCTCTGGCCACTTGGCAAGCAAACGAGGGATCGCTGGCGGTGGCAAGGGATTATCTGGGAGGATACATCCATACCTCCCATAGCATCTACGAGCTTGGGCTGGGCCCGGAACCCTCCGGTAAGCGGACGGTGTTTTACAACAGGCCAGCTCAAGCCATAACTCCGGTCAAGGAAGGAGTTGCGCGTGCGCAATAACACCACTGTAAGGGCCGCCTTTTCAATACTGCTGCTGTTCTTGGTAACAGCCTGCTCTTCGGAACCTCGCGAGTACGACTTTGCCGTATCCGTTGCGGGTGGGCCCGAAGGGTGGCCGGTCTGGATTGAAGACATCACTTTTGATCAATACTGGAGCGTGCCTGCAGGGGGCATTGAGCATGGCTTTGACCAACGCCCGCCTCAGGGAGGCGTGGCGATGATAAGCCCTAAAAGCGCACCCAGCATCGTTCATGCCCGTTGGTTCTCCTACCGCACCCAGATGTTCCATGAAGTTACCTTCTCACTCCCCGATGACCTCGACGAGAAGTTACGCCAGTGGTACCAGGACTACCCGCTTGACGACTACAGTCATACGCTGATCGTTGGATTCTCCGGAAAGGGTGAGGCGCTGGCCTGGTGGGAAGCATTCTGCTCCACCTGCGACAATGACCGAAGCCACGATTTCAGCACGCCTCTAATCGAAAACGTCCAGGCCGAAGTAGTCGAAGGAAACCCAAGCGGCTATCGATTGCAAACCGAGGAATTGATCGATGAGGGAAGCATGCCCGCCCCCTGATAGTCAGATGAGTACGACTTTGCGGTGCACGCAGCAGGGGCAGTATATTTTTATACGCTGCCCACTACCCCGTTGGCTAGACCGTAAATCTAATTGCCAATCGCCGGCGCAGACCACCACACTGGCTGAATCAATATTATCGGCATCATTGCTAAGGCGATGCTCCAAAACACCACAGCCTTTGCCCTGCCCCGCTGGCAGTAATATGACCCAGCCCATAACAATGCACTGACAACCAGAGCGGTCAGATACAAAAACACTGCGTAGACTCCAACACCTTCCCCAGCAATAATGAATCGGCTGAAAACATAGAAGATCCAGGCCTGCACAGCCACTATTAGCAGCAGCGCTGCCGGATACAACGCTTTGTGTAGATTTACTGCATTCATTGCCGACCACCTGAACCCAGCAATACGGCTTTTATTCCGTTCATGCCCCTCTCCTTGGCCAACTTCCCTATCGCCCATCACGCGATTATCTTCCTACATTTGATGTAAACATTAGAAGAATCTAGCGGGATTCTCGAGTCTAGAGAGTTGTGTTCTTTCCAATTGCCACCTGCAAATACACGGTGAGATACGTTTTTACAGACTTCCCCCTCGCCCGCTATCTTAGTCATATTCGCCCCAAAAGCATCTACAATGCTCAGGGAAGACCAACAGAGCCCTCACTCCCTGCTTAAAAGCCCTGCCTTGGGAGATTTCCTTAGATTTGCGTTAGAGTCCGTGTGTACAGAAAGCCGGGAGCAAGTAATGGATGAAACGGAGTCCCTAAACAGAGCGATTCACGAAGACGTTGAGCTCTTCCCCTACAACCCCAACTGGCCAGCAATGTTCCAGGGTGAGCGGGACCGGCTCCTTCATTTGTTTCCAGGCGACTTTCTGGCGATCGAGCATATCGGCAGCACCGCAGTACCGGGCCTTTCGGCCAAGCCGATCATCGATATCCTGGCGGGAGTAGACTCCATGTCAGGGGCCGACGAATTAATGGAACCGTTGTGCCAGGCGAAATATGCAACCTCAATGGAATTCAATGCCTCGTTAGTTGATCGGCGTTGGCTGATGCGATGGTCCGAGGGGCGCAGGACACATCACCTGCACCTCATGGTGGTCGGTAGTCCGGAATGGGAGCGACGGCTGGCATTTCGCAACATACTTCGTGCCAATACCGAACTGGCACAACGGTATGAGAAGAATAAGCAGTTGTGGGCGGCGGAATTCCGGTTGGACAGAGAGGCCTATACTGCGGCTAAAGCAGATTTCATTCGGGAGGCATTGAACCACTGCAACCCAGCTTCAGGACACAAGATTAGATGAGCGAATTCGTCGAAAACCTCAACGATGTATTTTTCCAATTCGGCCCGGTTTCCGTTCGGCGTATGTTCGGTGGCTATGGTGTGTACCACGATGGCCTAATGTTTGGCCTTGTTGCAGATGATGTTCTGTATCTGAAGGTCGATGGGGAATCGATGGGGCGGTTTACAGAACTGGATTTGGAGCCGTTCGAATACGAGAAAAATGGCGCTAAGATTAAGATGTCTTACTACATGGTACCGGAGAGCATTTTCGAGGATTCTGAAGAGGCAAAAGAATGGGCAGAGCTGGCATTCAATGCGGCGCTCCGGGCCAGGAAACCAGCAGCGAGAACCAAGGCAAACAAGAAATGACAACCTACGTAATCGACCATGGACTTACCCCGGTACAGTAGGCGCTCCTAGCCTAGGATCGGAGCATAAGAGGAGTTTTCATGAGAGTAGGCTTGCTGATCATCCTGGCATTCTGGTGCCTTCCAGTTTCTTCCCAAACGCTCGAGATTATGGGGTCGGACGAGGGTTTTCTGCCGTTTTATTACGGTGACACCCTTAACAAGGGCATTCTGGTTGAGGTGATCAATGAGTTCAGCCTGGAGTCCGGTATTACAGCCAGTTTTCGCCCGATGCCGCGCAAGCGCCAGGCCTGGGCCCTGGAAAAAGGACAAGCCAACGCGGTTTTTGCCAACCCGTTGTGGATGCCGCTACCAAGCCGGATGCACGTCGTCGGACCGGTGTTAACCTGGCGTGATCGTCTGTTCGCACAACCTGGCCGACAACCGGCCTCCTTCGATGATCTTGACGGCAGCATCTGTCTGCGCAAATGGTTTGTCTACAGTGATCAACTTGAGCGGCGGATTGGTACCAACCTGGCCCGCCATGACTCTTATAATGCCCAACAGATGCTGGGCATGTTTCTGAACAAACGCTGCGATTACGCCGTCATGAACGAAATGGAGTTCCGGTTTCTGGCAAAGTTGGTGGAAGTCGATCCGGATTTTTACAGCACGGAACTGATCGACGCGGAATGGCCGGTCTATCTTGGTATCCTCAAAACCGAGGCGGCTCTGATTGAAGCGGCGGAAGCCTTTTTCGCTACCCACACGGTTGATGCGGAAGCCATGCTACCCAAACTGCCGCCGCCGGACCGACACATCTCGATTCAGCCGGACAAGTAAGGCAGCTGATTACTATGACCGCTACCCTCACCATGGATCATTTGCGCCGCTACGCCATCTCGCGCAGTCTCTTCAAGCCGACCACTTTGTCACGTGCGATTAATAAACTGGGTTTTGTCCAGCTCGACCCAATACGAGCGCCGGCACGGGCGCAGGATTTGACGCTCCGCCATCGTGTTATCGACTACCAGGCGGGTGACCTGGAGGCTCGCTACCCGCGCCTGGCGATCGAGGAAGATTTCTTTATCAACTACGGGGTTCTGCCCCGCACCACGCAGCGCCTTATGCACCCGCGCACGGCGCGTACCGAGTGGCCACGCTCACGCTGGGAACAGGCGCAGGCGGTGCAGGAATTTGTGCAAAGCCGTGGTGTCGTTCACCCGCGCGAGGTGGACTCAGCCTTCGAGCACGGCACCACTAAGAATTGGTTCGGCGGTAATAGTCGTGCCAGTACGCAGCTCCTGGACGGCATGCATTATCGCGGGCTGCTGCGTGTGGCAAAACGCGAAGCCGGGGTACGCCTGTATGCGCCGCCGCTCGCTGATGAGCACGACGCGGTGAACCCGGATACCACACTGGACGCATTGGTCGACGTAGCAGTCGCAAAGTATGCCCCGCTGCCTGCGGCTACGCTCAGCCGCCTGGTAACGAGCGTGAGTTCTTCAGCGGTCCCGCAGTGGCGCGAGCGTCGTCGTGAAGCACTCGCGCGTGCAAAGGCTCGGCTGCCCCAGGCGACCGTGGATGGCTGTCGCTGGTTTTGGCCCATCGGCGAGAATCCTGGCAGCCGCCGCTTTGCGGGTGACGATGTGCTGGATGACCACCTGCGCCTACTGGCGCCCTTCGACCCTTTAGTTTGGGACCGCGATCGCTTTGAGCGTTTCTGGGGCTGGGCCTACCGTTTTGAGGCCTACACTCCGGCACCAAAACGGGTGCGTGGTTACTATGCACTACCTATGCTGTGGCGCGGTCATGTCATAGGCTGGGCTAATGCCGCCGTACGTGATGGGCAATTGGAGCTGGAGCCAGGGTATGTGAGCGGACATGCCCCAGGCGACACCGCGTTCAATCCAGCGTTGCAGGACGAGCGGGTACGCCTCGAGCGCTTTCTTTCGCTGTGAGGCTCGGTGTGCGTGCGTAAAATGAGAGCAGTGTACTTGAAGTGACACCCTCCACCAGGGAGAAGCCCCGATGAGTCTGAAAGAACATTTCCAATTATTGGCCGCTTACAATCAGTGGATGAACGCAAAGGTCTATGAAGCGGCCGGTCGCCTCTCCGCCTCGGAGCTAGCCAAGGACCGTGGTGCCTTCTTCGGCTCCATTCTGGGTACGCTCAATCACATCGTTGTGGCGGACACCGTGTGGCTCAAACGGTTTGTGACCCATCCCTCCTGCGTGGATTCGTTTCAGTCGGTCGCCGAGCTCGACAATCCTGCCAGCCTGGATCAGATCCTCTTTGACGATCTAGGGCGTTTAAAGGAACACCGGATCTGGCTGGATCGCCAGATTATCGACTGGATATCCCATCTCTCCGAAGGCGACCTGGATGTTGTTCTCAGTTATCACAACATGAAAGGTGTTTCCGCCAACAAGCGGTATTCGAGCCTGGTTCTTCATTTCTTTAACCATCAAACCCACCACCGCGGGCAAGTTTCAACGTTGCTGTCGCAGGCAGGCGTGGATGTTGGCGTTACCGACCTGTTGGAACGGATTCCGAATGAAACGCAGGTATAACCAAAGCCGGTATTGAGGTGACTCCGGACTGGCAAATAGCCACGCTGGCCTCAGGATGAAAAATCAGGTCTACACTCAAAGTGGTGAAGGGTTAGCTGCGCCCCAATATAGGAGCAAGAAGTGCAGCACCATTCGTACTGGGAATAATCACGATTGGTAATGATTAAGGAAGAAAACAATGTCTGCCCGACTACTAAAGATTTGTCTGCCTGCCCTGCTTCTCCTAAGTGCCTGTGCTGTGAAAACCGGCGGTCTACCCGGAGATCCTGCCCATTTAAAAGTTGAACCCAAACTGTTCTGTCCGGGCGATGAAGTAACCGTCAGTTGGGATGTCGGCAATATCCCTCGTGATAGATCTCATTGCGTTGTTCTGGGCGAGGATTACACGTCCGACGCTAGCTGCGGCAGCACGGCTGAATGCCCTACGGATGGCAGTTGCATTGATGGGTTTTGCTGTCCTTCCTCGTTTCCGACCGGCATTGCGCAGTCCTGCCCGAACCATAATGGATGCTACCCGCCGTTCGAACTGGCCGTTACCGCAGATACGCTCACGCTTACCCCACCGGTGAACAACGAGAACGAGGAATTAGCCGGCTCGCGGACCGTTATGCCCACCGCCACCACTATTTTCAACGGCCAGGTCAGTTTTGAAGGCGAAAACTACACCATGGCGGGAACCACAGAAATGGTGCAACTCACCCCGCCATCCACCCCGGTCTATGAGTTTCCGTTTGTGTGCACCGGTGCAAATCCGGGATGGCTACCGCTCGATCTTGATGAGGAATTTGGCTGGAGAGAGCGTCGATATGCCAGCGACAACGTGCGGGTTGTCAATGTGCGTAACACAACGGGCCACACCATCCAGCTACGTACGAACAACCCGGCAGTCGGCCCGGTCACGCTGGAACCGGGGCAACGCACTGACGCCTTTAATGGCCACCCGCAAGGAGAATGGTCTGCGAGCCTGTCTCCCAGTGACCCTGCTTCTCTTGTACCTCCGCGCTGCGGAGCCACCGACATTTCCGATCCTTGGCCCGACCTGCAGGTCGAAGCGACCTTGGAATGCGCGAATCCCGATATGGATTAGATTCATCACTCCGTAGGCATACTGAATGAATGTAGAAGTCTCGATCACAGAAGGAAGAACTGAGCACCTATCAGAGATACGCGGCCTGATCCTGGAATGGGGTTACTCCGTCAACGAATCCCAGGCTCGGGAATGGCTCATGGCATTACTGGAATCCCCGAGCCATCAGATATGGGTAGCTATTTCAGATGCCGCAGTGGTTGGGTGGGCGGTCGCCGAGAGGCGTATTTCTATCCGTGAGCTGTTTACCTCTGAGATCACTGGGCTGGTTGTGAGCGCCAATGTTCGACGGGCGGGTGTTGGGCGCTTGCTCGTTCAGGCTGTTGAAGACTGGTCCCGCGCCAAAGGGCTGTCACGGGTTGTGGTACGATCCAATGTGAGTCGTTCGGAGTCCCATGGGTTTTACCCGTCTATCGGTTTCGAGCATACAAAGACGACTCATGTTTATGTGAAAGATCTGGATGGGTCCACGCTATGAAGTGCATTTTCACCATACTTTTGGTCATAGGCCTTATTGGTTGTGCATCGCAATAATCAGCCGTCGATCTGAAGAACTCGGATTCTGCCATCATTGGTGAAAAGCCCGAAGGTTATCCAAAAACCTTTATCAAGCGCCTGCCTGATTTGCCCGGCTTTTGTATTGAGGTGACAGAAGACTGGAGAAAACATCCATATCAGGGTGAGACGATCTGGCTGAAGGAAAAAACGATAAAGAGTCTGAACTGCCCTGGGGAACCCTTGCCGGGCTCTACCAATGTATTGAAGAGATAAAGAATGATTGACCGCAAATATCACAGAATCGTATTTTCGTTTTTCATGTCACTGTTGATGTCCGGAGCAACCTCGGCCGCTTGCGCTTCATCTGCCAGCGCCAGAGCCATTCCAGGGGCCCTTGGGTGAACAGCCGCAGCCAGACAGCGCTGAAGATCATCTGGGCCATGAAAAATACCGTTGAATACAGCATCAGCGCTGCGAGCGAGAGTGAGGCGAAGCGGTCGCCCCACATGCCATAGAACACGCAGATGCAGACGGCGGACTGCAGAATGTAGTTGGTGAGTGCCATACGACCGGTTGGCGCAAGGGCCGAGCGAACCGCCCCGGTCAAGCGTCCCCTGCCCCGCCACCAAAGCAGCAGAACGGCACCATAGCCCATGGCAAGCAACGGTGGAGCGCCTACACCGCCCAGCAAACTTACAACCCTGTGGGCCAGGCTCTCTTCACCCAGTTTGACCTCGGCCATGGCCAGGGCGGTGCCGACCACCAGGCCAACCAGTGCCACCACAATCAATAGCCGGACATGGCCCGAATTGCGCTCCGCCAGGTTCAGGCGGGCAGCAGCGGCGCCAAATAGAAACATCGCCATCACCCGTAGGGGGCGCAGGTGTTCAATTCGATCCAGAAACACGCTCGCGCTGAGGTAGGCATTGGCTTCCACCACCTCCAGGTAACTCCCCCCACTCAGGGCTGGCACATTGTCCTGCAGCAGGCGCAGTGAAGTGCCGCTTCCGAGATCCGCCAACCCCAACTGGGGCGCGAACCAGAGTGCTACAGCCGTGACTATCAGCAGGGCAACGCCGCAGGCAGCCAGCGTTGGAGCGCGAACGTTCAGGAAGGCCCCCAGGAAAAGCCCCATTACCCCGTACAGCATGAGGATGTCCCACGGGGATAGGAACAGGGAATGGGCGGTGCCAATAACCAGCAGCCCCAGCATTCGCCGCAAGTGATAGCGGACGGGGCTTTGCTGTACCCGCTGGGCCAGCATCATGAAGCTGTAACCAAACAGCAGGGAGAACAGGCTATAGAACTTGGCCCGCACCAGGATGTCCAGCCAGGTGGCGATGGGTTCGTCCCATTCCGACCAGGTTAACGCTTGCCTTGTGTCAGCGGAGACGAACCCCCAGCCCGAGAACACCTGAATATTAATCAGCAGGATACCGAAGATGGCAAAGCCCCGAAGGGCATCCAGACCGTCAATACGTTCGCCTTTGCTCGCCATTTCGGATACTCCCTGCGCCGCAGTTGGGTTCTTTCCGTATAAACGCAACCTTCGCATATCAGGTTTAGCGGTAATAGATGAAGATCGCTTGAAGGCTACCGGATCGTAACTGGCGGTTCGTTGACAGCCGTCGGACTGTGCACGCAGCATTGGAACCCTTAGCATTTGTAACCCGGCGCAAACAGGGAGCCCCATGAATCTGCAACCTATCTTCTCGCAGGCCGGTGCGGCACTGTTGGCCCTCTTCGTTCTCAGCCTGGGTTCTGTGGCCCAGGCCGATGACTGGCCCCCGACTCTGCAGAAAGAAATCGAACGCATTGACCGAACCTTCTCTGGCGATCTCGGGGTCTACATCCGTCATCTGGGTACGGGTCAGAAGGTTTCTCATAACATCGACCAGGACTGGTATCTGGCCTCTACCGTCAAAATTCCGCTAGCCATCGTATTGATGCAACGTGCCGAGAACGAAGGCCTGGATCTGGAGCAGAAACTCACTCTCCGGGCTGCAGATTATGTGGATGGCACTGGAGATCTGCTCTGGGTGGACCCCGGTGCCCGTTACAGCCTGGAAGAGCTCAACAGACGCTCTATTGTCGACAGCGACAGCACAGCAACCGACATGTTGATACGTTTTCTTGGCGAGAAATCATTCGGAGAGGATGTGGCACGGCTGGTTCCCGAAGGGCTGGGGCCGATTACCACGATCCTCCAGGTGCGCTACGACGCATACAGGGAAGTTCACCCCAGTGTTTCGGTGCTGACCAATCGTGATTTCATCGATCTGAAAACCGCCCGCACCTACCAGGCGCGGTACGATATGTTGCTGGAAAAACTCAACATTACTGCAAGAGAGGCGGATGCCAAAGGCGTGCGTGAAGCCTTTGAGCGCTATTACCAGCGGGGAATCAACTCAGGCAGTCTCGAAGCCTTCGGGGCATTGCTGGAGCAACTGGTCAGGGGCGAACTGTTGAATGACGCCCACACGGACCAATTGCTGGGGTATCTATCCGAAATAACCACGGGTGATCACCGGATTGCAGGGGGCTTGCCAGCGGGCACCCATTTCGCCCACAAAACCGGCACCCAGGTGGCCCGCTCCTGCGATATCGGCCTGCTCAACCCCCAGGCACCCGATGAAGCGGTTATCGTCGCGGTTTGCGCACGCGATTATGCAGCCCTGTCGGAAGCGGAAAGAGCCTATCAGGCGATTGGCAATGCGCTGCATGAGTCGGGGCTAACGAGGACCGTAGATTAAGGCGCGTCACCCAATTCCAAACTCACCCAATCATGCTAGGCTGATCTCAAACAACTCGAACCAGCCAAGGCATAACCAATGAGGAAGAACATTCTGATTACCGGTGCCAGCACCGGCCTCGGTGAAGGCATGGCCCGCGAATGGGCCGCCAAGGGCTGTAATCTTGCGCTCTGTGCGCGGCGGGCGGATAAGCTGGAAGCATTACAGCGGGAATTACAGCAGGCCTACCCCGATATTCGGGTGCTGGTCCGCGGCCTGGACGTGTGCGACTACGAGCAGGTGTTCGAGGTATTCCGGGGCTTTCGGGAAGAGCTGGGCGGCCTTGACCGCGTGGTGGTGAATGCAGGTATTGGCAGCTCCCAGCCGATTGGGCGCGGGCACTTTGCCGCCAACCGGCAGACGGCGGAAACCAACTTCATCGCCGCCATTGCCCAGAGCGAGGCGGCGATGGAGATTTTCCGGGAACAGAACAGTGGGCATCTGGTACTGATGTCGTCAATCAGCGGTGTTCGCGGCTTCCGTGGCCCTATCAACGTCTACGCAGCCACCAAGGCCGCCGTAGCGTCACTGGCTGAAGGCCTGCAACTGGACACCAAGGGCAAGCCCATCAACGTCAGCAACATCATGCCGGGCTACATCCTCACCGACATCAACCGCGATACCAAGAACGCCCCCTTCCGGGTGGATCTGGAAACCGGCGTAAAAGCTCTGGTGAAAGCGATCGATTCCGAGGTACGCCGCGCCTATGTGCCCTGGTGGCCCTGGACACCGCTCAGTTATGTGTTGAAGGCCCTGCCCTTTGGGTTGTTCGCACGGGCAATGTAACCGGTTGCGCGGCCTGTCACACCTGAAAATGCAGAAATGACCGGTTGACCGATTCGGTGAGCAAAGCGCCCGGATAGGCTGGTGGGTGAAATTGATTCGTTGTTTTCCCATCGAAAAAGGATATTCCCGATGCTCACTCGTTCAAACACACTCTCCGGGGTGGCTGCCTGGTTGTTGGCCATTGTGATGTTGGCACCCTCAGCCCACGCCTTCGAGGCTGATCAGTTCTATTACATCGTCAACCAGCACTCCGGCCAGTCCCTGGATGTTACCAACGCGTCTTCTGACAACGGGGCCAATGTCAGCCAGTGGTCCTACTGGGACGGCGCCCACCAGCAGTGGCGCCTGCTCGCAAACGATGATGGCTCTCACCGGCTGATCAACCGCAGCAGCGGCCAGGTACTCGACGTCGCTGGCCGGTCCCTCGAGGAAAACGCCAACGTGCTGCAGTGGCCCTGGAAATCCGCGAACAACGCCAACCAGCGCTGGGAAATCCACGAGCTGGGCAATGGCGCCTTCAGCCTGATGGCGCTCCACAGCCGGAAGGCTCTGCAGGTAATGGACGGCTCTACCAACAGTGGCGCCAACATTGTGCAGGGTTCCTACTACGGGGCTGCCCACCAGCGCTGGAGAATCCTTCCGGTTGGGTCGGCCGTGCCCGCCCCACAGGAGCTGCAGGCCGAAGATGCCATCTGGCTCTCTGGTGCGGTTCGCCAGACTGAACACGGCGGGTTCCAGGGCTCCGCTTACGTGAATTACGAGCCCAACGAGCCGGGTGGCTTTATCCAGTGGCATGTGGATGCGGAAAAAGCTGGCACCTACAGGCTCACGTTTCGATTTGCCAATGGCGCCGGAGACTCACGCCCCGGCGAGATCCAGATTGATGATCAGCCCGTTGCGTTGCTGCCCTTTGGGCCGACCGGCGGCTGGGACCGTTGGCAGGTGGTGAGCACCTCCGTTTATCTGACCAAAGGTGAAAACAGGGTACGCCTGACCGGCACAGGTGCCGACGGCGGCGCCAACATTGATTCACTGGAACTGGCCTGGCAGAGCGGTAACAGCGCCGAGGAGCCCACGCCAAGCGAGATGCGCGGATTTGCCACGCTTAATGGCGGCACCACCGGTGGCGAAGGCGGCCGCGAGGTCACCGTCAGCACGCTGAAGGATTTTATACGCTTCGCCGGTAGCAACGACGCCTACATCATCCGTGTGCAGGGCATTATTCCCCTTTCCGACATGGTGTCTGTAGGCTCCAATACCACGGTGGTGGGTGTTGGCGACAACAGCGGTTTCACGGGTGGTGGCCTCCAGCTCAAGCGGGTGCGTAATGTGATCATTCGCAACCTCAAGCTGTCTTTCAGCCGCGACGATCTGATTCAGATTTACGATGCCCATAATATCTGGATCGACCACAACGAGCTGTGGAACGATCGCAACCACCACAAGGACTACTACGACGGCCTGGTGGACATTACCCGTGGCAGCGATTACGTCACCGTATCCTGGAACCGCCTGCGTGATCACTCCAAGGGCAGCCTGGTCGGGGCAAGCGATAACAATGGTGACGAAGACCGTGGGCATCTGAAGGTAACCTACCACCACAACCTTTTTGAAAATATCGACTCACGCATTCCGAGCCTGCGCTTTGGTACGGGGCACTTCTATAACAACCATGTGGTGGGCGCCAACTTTGCGGTCAACTCACGGATGGGTGCGCAGATGCTGGTGGAGGGCAATATTTTCGAGTCGGTTCGATTACCCATCGCCACCAACCGTTACAGCCGTGAAGACGGTTACGTGGTGGCCCGGAATAACCGCTACCTGAACAGTGGCAATAACGAGATCACCCAGACCGGCAGTTTCAACAACGCCCCCTACCCTTATCAACTGGATGCGCTGGATGACCTTGCGGACCTTCTTGAACGCAACGCAGGGGTCGGTTTTGTCCGGTAAGCATCTCCTGATCGTTCGCTAGGACCTTTTGGGCCAATCCTTCGATTGGCCTTTTTTTTGTAAAATGGGGTATCGCGGGCCGGGACAGGAACCCCGCTCTGCAACAAAGTGTCATCCGTCACAGATCTGTCAATTTCGGTGGCAGGTTACCGTACAAGCCAATATCTTAAGCACCAAAGCTCACGACCCTGGTATACGATGCTGCTGGCAACCAAGCTCCTCAAACCTCGCCTTCACTCCGGTTTTCTCTCACGCACTCGCCCCTTGCAGGCACTGGACGACGCAACCGAGAAGCCTTTGTGCCTCGTTTGTGCGCCAGCCGGATACGGGAAAACCACTCTGCTGGTGGATTGGCTGGAACAACGCCGAAAAAGGGCCGCCTGGCTGTCTGTGGAGGCGTCGGAAAACGATGCGGTCGCCTTCTGGTTCGCACTCTGCTCGGCGCTCAGCCAGCTCGACCCGCGCTTTATGGAGAATGTCTGGCCCCAATTTACGGACACCGGCGAAGGCACCCGCCCCGGGATTCATGCCCTGGTGAACGAGCTCTGGGCCTGGTCACGCAGCTGGGCGGCGAACGATACCATCTACCTTGTGATTGACGACTTTCATGTGCTGAAAGAGCCGGGCCTGCTCTCATCGTTTGACTGGTTCCTGGACCATCTTCCGAACAAACTGCGTCTCATTCTGGCCTCACGCACGCGACCGTCATTGAGTTTTGCCCGTCGGCGGTCGGCGGGGCAATGCAAGACCATCACGGAAGACAGTCTGAGGTTCACCCGTGAAGGCACGGAGCAGCTATTTACCGAGCACTTTAACCTGCCGCTGTCGGCCGACCAGGTGCAGAACATTCTCGCGCGCACGGAGGGGTGGCCCGTCGCACTTCAGCTCACAGGCCTGGCCTGGCAGGAAGGAGCGCATGGCGGTTCAATGCCGGAACCCACCCTGGATGAAGCCCACGGGCTATCCGAATACCTGATGGCGGAGGTTTTCCAGCGTCAACCGGAGGCGGTTCAGAGTTTTTTGATCCGTATAGCCCGGCTACCCCGGTTTTCCGCGGGGCTGTGCGATGCACTCCTGCAACGACGGGACAGTGAAGGCATGCTGGAATACCTGGTTCAGCAAAACCTGTTGATTCAGGCCCTGGATGAGCAGCGCCAATGGTTCCGCCTGCATGATCTGTTCCGTGACTGGCTGAAGACCCAGCCACTTGCGGAATCCGAGGACAACGACCTTCGCCTGCGCGCCGCCCGTTGGTTGCAGGATGAGGGTTACAGCTATGAAGCCTTTGAGCAATGGATTGCCCTGAAAGCCTGGGGTGATGCCGCACGCCAGGTCACGTTGCACTTCCTGGTGTGGTGGCAGCAGGGGTGGCTGCCCAGAGCAGAAAGCGGCCTGCGGCAGTTTCCGCGCGCCTGGAGGGTCGCCAATCCATGGCTTCGGTATCTGGAGGGGTTCATTCTTTTTCAGCGTGGGGAACTCATCAATGCAGCCCAGGCACTGCGGGAAGCAGAGCACTGCTTTAACCACCAACGCCACTGGGCTCTCGGCGGGGAAGCTCTGTTCGCGGGAGAAGAATCGCTCACCGATTCCGTGCGCGCTGAGTTCCCTTTGCACCTGGCCTCTCTGCGAGCCCACATTGCTCGTCTTGAAGGTGATATCCAGACCGCCATTGAACTCTCTGAAGGCCTGCAGAAGGCTGTACAGTTTTCGGATTCTCCGTTGCTCGACTGGACTCTCGCTGGCTGCTGTACGGACCGGTTCTTCAACATGAACCTCCCTCTGGCTCGGGAGTACGGCGTAAAGGCCATCCATCAGGCCCGGCGCAACCATAATCCCTCCTGTCAGATTGCCAGCCTGGCCTGGCTGGTGCCGACGCTCATTCATCAGGGAGAATGCAAGGAAGCCATGGCGTGGATCGACCGCACGCAGGCCTCCATCGGCCCTGGCTGGAGAACCAATGTGTGGGCGCCCAATCTGCCCTACCAACGAGCTGTGATCCTGCGTGAGCAGAATCAGCTGGACGCGGCAGCGAACTTCCTGGACGAGGCGTTGGCCATGGTAACGGACCAGTTGATGCCCCAGTGCCTGGTGTACTTCGAATTCCTGCATTGGCAGATCGCCCTTAACCGCGGCGACTTCGACACGGCGGAAACGGCAATCGAAAGGATTGAGTACTGGCATTTCCGGCAGGATGTCAGCGACTGGCACTACATGGTACCCGAGCCCGAGTTGATGCGTGCGCTGCTGCGCGCCGCACAGGGGCAGATAGAGTCACTGTTGGCATGGACCTACCACTTCGACCCGGCGCTGCCACCAACGCCCAGCTGGCTCGACTTTGCCAGGTTGGCCGTATGGCTGCGCGTTCAGGTGGATCTGGGCGGCGACATTGCACATCCCTTATCGCGCTTTCGGGCGCAGGCGGAAGCCGGGGGCGTGTTGACCTGGCAGGTAAAGGCCGCACTTCTGGACCATCGCCTGGCACAACAAGAGAATCGCGAATCGGCCAAGCCTTTCATGCACAAAGCCCTTTGGCTTTCATTGCAGCACAACCAGTTGCGTACCTTCCTCGATGACGGCCCGGGGCTGACCATCGGTTTACAGGGCTGCCTTGACGATCAGGGCGTGGGCAAAGAGGCTGGACGGATTCTGGCGGCCATGGGAGTCGAGGTGCCCCGGCAGGCCAGGGCCAACGAACCCCTGAGCGAGCGTGAACGCCAGATTCTGGCCCTGCTGGAGTCAGGCAGGAGCAACCCGGAACTGGCCCGGGAACTGGGCGTTTCTCTGTCCACCATCAAGGCGCACCTGCGCAATATCTTCGTGAAGCTTGGTGTCAAGAACCGCACCCAGGCCATTGCACGGGCCGGGAAATTCGGCTTTATTTCTCAATCTCCCGAGTTTGGGCATTGAAGACCTCTGCAATGGTTTCGCACAGCCACCTATGGCCAGACTCATTTTCCGTACTCTTGTCCCAACACAGGTCAAATGAGAACACCACTTCTTCAAGGGGAAGCGGTGCCGCCTTGAGGCTTTTCAGGCGAGGGTCCAGCGACAACAGGTGGCTTGGCGCGATGGCAATCAAATCGGTTTTCATCAGCAGGTCGGGGATGGTATCCCAGTTCGAGACAATCAGCGCAGAGTGTCGCTGAAGGCCCCGTTCGGCCAAGGCATCATCAATCACCGTGGTTCCCGTTGAGGACTGCGAGAGCTTTACGTGGGGCAGGCTGGCGTAGAGCTCCGGGGTCATTGGTTCAGACGCGCTGGGGTGATCAGGCCGCATGATCACAACGACATCGTCCAGCATTAACCGCTTGCTGCGCACTTCCTTTGGTTTCAGCCGGCCCGGCGTCAATCGGATTTGTACATCAACCCGGTCCCACACGCTGTCCGTGGTGATGGAAAATGGCAGGATATCGATGGTGATGTTGGGTGCTTCCTGACGGATTCGGCTGGTAAAGCCCGGCAGGAAAAACCCTGAGACATAGTCAGCGACCTGCATACTGAACACCCTGGTTGAGTCGGCCGGCACAAACTGTTGCTGAGCGCTGATCGCGCCCGCCAGGCACAACAGGCCGCTTTCGACCTGAACGATGATCTCTTTGGCTCGTTCGGTGGGCTCCAGTCCTTTCGCTGTTCGGTAGAACAACTGGTCGTTGAGCATGCCCCGCAGGCGGCCCAGGGCATGGCTCACAGCGGAGGGGGATAATCCCAGTTCGTTGGCAGCTTTGGAAATGGAGCGCTGCTCCATAATGTTTTTGAAAATGACCAACAGGTTCAGGTCAAAATCCCTTAAATTCACCATTGTTGTAAATGCTCGCCGCTGACATTCTGCTTTGAAGTGTCGCAGACGGGGTGAAATTGCGCCACAACCGGAAGGATCAGCCAAACCTCTCCGGCAGCCAGAGGGTTATTGCAGGGACATAGGCCACCAGGGCGACCACGATGATCAGTACCAGCATGAAGGGCCAGATATGCCGTGCCACGGTTTCCACCCGTAAGCCGCTGATACTGGAGGCCACGAAGATGGAATACCCGACCGGGGGCGTCACCATGCCCACAGCAAAGTTGATCACTACCATGGCACCCAGCTGAATTGGGTCCAGACCAATTTGCTGGCCCAGCCCAATGAGCACACCACTGAGAATCACCATGGCAGAGATATTGTCCATCACCGCACCCAGTAACAGCAGCATGACGTTGACGATCAGGAGCAGGATGATCGGATTATCCGTGAGCAGAAGCAGAGCTTCCGTAAGGCGGGCGGGGATTTGCTCACTGGCCATGACCCAGGCGAAGCCATAGGCGACAGCGACGATAAACATGATCACGCCGGTGGTTTTCATGGAGCTGACCAAAATGGCGGGTATTTGCCTCAGTTTCAGATCCCGGTACAAAAACAGCCCCACCACCGTGCTATAGAGCGCGCCCACCATGGCGGCTTCGGTCGGTGTGAACATTCCGCTGTAAATGCCGCCGAGAATAACGATGGGTGCAAGCAACGCCCAGATCCCGTCTTTCAGCGCAAACAGGGCTTCTTTGCCGGTGGCCCGGTTTTCCTTGGCAACACCGCGATGGCGGGCATAAATTATACTGACGATGCAAAAGCCCAGCGCCGCAATTAATCCGGGCACAATACCGGCCAGGAAAAGCTTGGCGATGGACTCTTCTGCAAGCACACCCCAGATCACCATTGGAATGGACGGGGGAATCATCTGCCCCAGCGGGCCGACCGCGGTTGCGAGTGCTGCCGCATAGCCCCGTTGATAGCCACGGCTCTCCAGTTCATCGATCATGATTGAGCCAACGGCAGCCGTTGTGGCAGGCGCCGAGCCGGAAATCGCACCGAAGAAGGTTCCCGCTGCCACGGTGGACATGGAAAGGCCACCGGTCAGATGCCCGAAGAAGGTTTCTGCAACGCGAACCAGCCTTCGGGAAAGACCTCCCGCACTCATTATCTCGCCTGCCAGTATGAACCCGGGAATGGCGAGCAGGCTTGTGACGCTGCTGCCTGCCAGAAATTGCTGGGGCAGTATCATCGGATTGATGTCTGCCATCCAGATACCAACCGCTGCAAGCAGACCTATTGTGAATGCAATCGGCACGCCCAGCGCTAGAAGGACGATAAGCCCAACAACCATGACTGTACCGATGTCACTCATGTTTCAACTCCACTACATTACGGATCGGCGTTGGGCGAAGCATGAGCACAAGAGCATGGACGCTGATAAGCAGACCACACGCCGGTACTGCCGCGTTTTTAATCCAGACCGGATACCTGACCGCTGGCGATACCTGGCCGGCGGTAAACTCCGCAAAGTTCCACCCTGTCCAGAGCATCAGGACGCCGAACCCTAAAATAAGCAGCATGATGGCGCGTTCAACAAGTTCGGAGACCAAAGAAGGCAAGGCGTCTACCAGCAACGTGACGCGCACGTGCCCGCCCTCTCGGACAAGCACACTGGCAAACAGGAACATGGTCCAGTTGAAGGCCAGCGAGGCAACTTCATCACTCCATACCAGGGAGTCCCCTAGTGTGCCTTAACAAAAGTTCGTCTTATTATTGAGCTTATCGGATAGACGAGCAATTGATTCAATGATTTGATCCGCCGTTTTGCGCCAGATAAAAGGTT
>Ga0208013_1000425_pt1 | contig 23480 bp, 19 predicted proteins | sample 16_taG_FD_184091 | JGI IMG/M metagenome (GOLD analysis project Ga0208013, IMG submission 184091) | Marine viral communities from the Subarctic Pacific Ocean - 16_ETSP_OMZ_AT15313 metaG (SPAdes) (version 2) | ecosystem: Environmental > Aquatic > Marine > Oceanic | place: Pacific Ocean | collected...
CAAAGCGCTGGTCGCCGGGGCCCACGCGGTCATGATGGGCTCGATGTTTGCCGGTACAGAAGAAGCGCCTGGTGAGATAGAGCTGTATCAGGGGCGAACCTACAAATCCTATCGTGGCATGGGATCCATGGGGGCAATGTCCCAGACCAGCGGTTCCAGCGACCGTTATTTTCAGGACGCAAGTCAGGGTACTGAAAAACTGGTACCCGAGGGCATTGAAGGCCGCGTTCCCTACAAAGGCCCGTTATCGGCGATCATTCACCAGTTGATGGGCGGCGTGCGTTCAGCCATGGGTTACACCGGCAGTGTTGATATTGAAACCCTGCGCAGCAAGCCCAGTTTTGTCAGGGTGACCTCTGCGGGTATGAGTGAAAGTCACGTACACGATGTATCGATCACCAAGGAAGCTCCAAATTACCGGCGTGAATAGCCCGGGTTTCCGGTGTGTTGAAAACGACCCGACAGGGCTGCCTAGAGCAGCCCTTTTAGATTGGTAACTGACTATGACAGATATTCATTCTCACAAAATCCTGATACTGGATTTCGGCTCCCAATATACGCAGTTGATCGCCCGCCGTGTACGCGAAGTCGGGGTCTACTCGGAAATCCGCGCCTGGGATATGGATGACGCGGAGATCATTGCCTTCGATCCCAAAGGCATCATCCTGGCGGGGGGGCCGGAGTCGGTTACCGCCGGAGAATCGCCCCGGGCTCCCCAGCTGGTTTTCGAGCTGGGTATCCCGGTTCTGGGTATCTGTTATGGCATGCAGACCATGGCTGCCCAGCTCGGTGGCGCCGTGGAAGGCTCCTCCATTCAGGAATTTGGCTATGCCCAGATCAAGACCCACGGCAACAGTCGCCTGTTCCAGGGTGTGGTTGACCATGTGGATCATGACGGGGGCACACTGCTCGATGTCTGGATGAGCCATGGCGATAAAGTGATTGCCCTGCCTACTGGTTTCGAGCTTATGGCATCGACGGGTTCCTGCGCCATTGCCGGCATGTGTTGTCCCGAAAAAGACTTTTATGGTGTCCAGTTTCACCCGGAGGTGACACACACCCTGCAGGGCATGCGGATGTTTGAACACTTCGTGCTTGATATCTGTGGCTGCGAGGCGCTCTGGACACCCGCCCAGATTATTGACGACAGCATTGCCAGAGTGCGTGCCCAGGTCGGCAGTGACAAGGTGTTGCTGGGGCTTTCAGGTGGCGTCGATTCATCCGTGGTCGCAGCGTTGTTGCACAAGGCCATCGGCGACCAGCTCACCTGTGTTTTTGTCGACAACGGCCTGCTGCGCAAGCACGAAGGCGATCAGGTCATGGACATGTTCGCCAAAAACATGGGTGTGAAAGTCATCCGTGTGGACGCAGAAGAACAGTTTTTGAGCAAATTGGTGGGGGAGGCTGACCCGGAGAAAAAGCGCAAAATCATTGGCAACACGTTCATTGATGTTTTCGATGTGGAGGCCACCACCCTCAAAGACGTCAACTGGCTGGCCCAGGGCACTATCTACCCCGATGTCATCGAATCGGCGGCGGCCAAGACCGGCAAAGCCCATGTGATCAAATCCCACCACAATGTCGGCGGCCTGCCCGAGACCATGAAAATGGCGCTGGTAGAACCCCTGCGGGAACTGTTCAAGGACGAAGTCCGCAAGATCGGGCTGGAACTGGGCCTGCCCTACGACATGGTGTATCGACACCCATTCCCGGGGCCGGGGTTGGGTGTGAGAATTCTCGGGGAAGTAAAAAAAGAATATGCCGACATTCTTCGCGAAGCCGATGCCATTTTTATCGAAGAACTCCACAAAGCCGACTGGTACCACAAAACCAGCCAGGCGTTCGCCGTGTTTTTGCCGGTCAAGTCCGTGGGTGTGGTGGGCGATCAACGTCGCTATGAATGGGTGATTGCCCTGCGTGCGGTGGAAACCATCGACTTCATGACGGCCCGTTGGGCGCATTTACCCTATCAACTTCTGGAACAGGTATCCAATAGAATTATTAATGAAATCAGTGGGGTATCAAGGATTGTTTATGATGTTTCGAGCAAGCCGCCAGCCACGATTGAGTGGGAGTAGGCCCGCAGTGCAAAGCGATGACCGCCAGCCTTGGTCAGGTCGCTGGCGGCTAAGCTGAGACTCAGGATGACCTTACAAGGATGCGAACATGTTGCCATTGGCAGCTGGCAAGGAGGTCAGCTCGGGTATCGGCGCGCCGCCGCTCGGAGTGCATCCTCCTTTATCGACTCGTTGAGGAATAATTCAGCTATAGTTGAAATTTAATAGAGGAGTGCTACGTGTCAAAATTTTTTCCCCAACATTTTGTAGCATTTACAATTGCCATTTTGTTGATGACAACATTTTCGTTCAGTGCGTTTGCAGAAAATCCGCAATGTTATAAAAAGATCGAAGGGATTTCACTTGATCAAAGCGTTGGCGACATTACAAATAAGTTGCAGCAATTGGGGCTGCAAGACATTACCTGCAAACAAAGATCAAAGATGCCTTGTGCCGCCAGAAAAGAACAAATGCTGACTTATGCCACGAACGATCAAGGTTCTCTGCATAAGGTCGGTGATAAATTGGCGAGACTGACATTTGATAATACGGGAAAGCCAAGAAGCTTCGCGTATGAATATTATACTGACGGCCCTTCGACGCTCCAGGCACATGATGAAAACAGAAGCTGGGAAGGCTGGACATATAAGGACACGATCGAATCCCGCATCAATCAATATTGCACTGGCTCCACCCCAGAGGGCGTCAGAGTTGGTTGTAAATACGGCAGCGCACTTACCATTAATGTTATATACGGCGAACCACGCGATAAAGATTGCTCGTATAAGTTCAACGTCATGTTCAGTGCTGTGAGAGGAAAGCCGGCAGCCCCGACAAATCATAAAATTATCGAGACGATAACGCTCAATAAATAAGGATTATTTTGAGGCATTATCTTAAATATTTTTATGTACGTTCTTACTGCTAAGCCCGTTTACAGTTGCCTATGCGGGTGTTCTGAGTGAGCAGGATGCGGAGAACTGGCTTGGTGCCAGAACCCACCTAGCTGGGCTTTTCTTTTCCTGAGCCCGCAATAAGCTGACATGCGCAGGTAAGGAATATTTACCTTCCCTGTTGCCAGTACTCTCATGTTGATTGTGAAAAGTGTTACTGAGTCAATTGACTGTACCATTACAGTCTGCTAGGCTGCATTTAAGCACTGTAAAAATACAGTCATAATGCTGCTTAGGAGGAAATCATGAGCGCTCAGGCCGAACAACTGCTGCAACGGGGTTCCAGTGTCACCCGTTCACTGCTGCCGGCGATTTTCAATATCTTCAGCCAATGGCGCCTCACTGGTGCCCAGCAGATGACACTGCTGGGGCTCAGTAACGAGAAGACCCTCTATAACTGGAAGAGCCAACCCGAGAAGGCAAAGCTGACGCGAGACCTGTTGGAGCGGACCAGTTACATTCTGGGGATCTACAAGTCCCTGCAAATCCTGTTGCCCGACCAGGCGCTGGCCGACAAGTGGTTGGCCACTCCTAACGACAACCCGCTGTTCAATGGCACCGCACCGCTGGATCGGTTACTGGCGGGCCATGTGGTCGATCTGGCGGTGGTCAGAAATTTCCTTGATGCGGAGCGGGGTGGCTTATGCTTTTGGTGTCTCTTACCCTCATGGGTTGTGACTAGCCGCGCGGTTAGGGCTTCCCGATCCTTCAGTGCGCACTCCCGGACCACGTACGCTAGCTAGCCCATATGGATCAGTTGCTTAATCTGCGATTGATCCCGCTCGGTATTGCAAATCAAGGCCTCTTTTTGGGACGATCGTTCCCATTCCCAAAATCAGTTGTTTGGGCTTTCTTGCAGCTGGATCACACGTTAGACTTCCCATGTGCAAAATGTGAGTAACATTGTGCAGGTCATAGCGTTACAACGGATACGCAGGGCTGACCACCTGTATGGTATTACCGTCGTAGTGTTTGAAGTGGTTTCCAATTGGCTTATCGGCAAGCTAACCTCAGTTGAGCGCTCAGAACTTGAATGGACAAAAATAATTGTGAAGTTAAGCCTGTTGTTGTTGATTTGTTCGCGGGAGCGGGTGGGTTTTCGCTTGCCGCTGTCCAAGCAGGCTTTTCAATCGCAATTGCTATTGAAAACGACCCTTATGCGGTGAAAACCTATAAGGTGAACTTGCTTAAGTATGAAGCGGCACGAAATGTAAAGGTTCTAGACCAAAGTATTTTAGAGTACCTTCCCGAGACTGTGCGTTCTGAAAATCTTGGAGATGCCGGGTGTGATCTGCTACTTGGTGGGCCGCCATGCCAAGGCTTTTCCACGCATAGGATTTTAGGTGCGGGAGTGAATGACCCTCGCAACCAGCTGGTTCTTGCATATTTTCGGTTTGTCAAAGCTTTCCGCCCACGCGTATTTCTTATGGAAAATGTGCCAGGGATTCTTTGGGACCGTCATAAGCCCTATCTTGAAAAATTCTACGAGGAGGGTGCTAATGCAGGTTATCAAGTCCTTGCCCCAGTGGTGCTGGACGCCCGAGATTTTGGTGTGCCGCAACGAAGGAAGCGAGTATTCATTTTAGGTGTTCGGGATAGCGCAGACGTGCAGGATTTAGTGTGGCCGCCGAAAACAACTCACGCGGCACCAGGAAAGGCGAATACGGGACAGAAAATCTGGACTCCATGTGCAGCCGTATTTAAGCCTGCGGCAAAGGGGGATGAAAACGACATCCACATGAATCACGGGCCTGATTTGGTGGAAGCATTCCGCAACACTCCCCCAAATGGAGGAAGTCGTAAAGATTCTGGTCGTGTTCTTCCATGCCACGAAAAACATAACGGACACAAAGACGTATATGGACGAATCAATTCAGCTGGGCCAGCGCCAACGATGACCACCGCATGTATTAATCCATCAAAGGGCCGCTTCGTACACCCGACAGAGCATCACGGTATTACGCTGCGACAGGCGGCAAGGATTCAGACATTCCCAGATAGCTTCACTTTTGTCGGGGGGCTTACTGCCGCTGGCCGGCAAATCGGGAATGCGGTTCCGATTGCGTTAGGTAAGTACTTGATCAAACACATCAAGACCTATTTGATTGATAAAAAAATTGACCAAGCGCGAGTTGACGTGTCCATAAGCGTCGAAGAGCGCGAAATTGAGATAGCATGATTGAGACACTCGCCTTTCGCACTCAGGCCAGGACGGTCGATCACTTGGGGCGCGAGCAAATTGCCGACTGTCCAACGGCCATTTCAGAACTGTGGAAAAACGCCTACGACGCATATGCACGCAACGTAAGCCTTCATATTTTTGATGATCCGGAACCGATAGCTGCAGTTTTCGATGACGGGCACGGCATGAGCTATGAGGAGTTCATTAATCGATGGCTCGTTGTCGGCACAGACTCAAAATACGATAAAAATACTTCGGATGAGGATGATCGCGATGGCTTGCCAAAGAGGATCAAACAAGGTCAAAAAGGGATTGGCCGGTTGTCCTCAGCAAATCTTGGGCCGCTCCTACTGGTCGTTAGTAAAAGAAAAAATAAGAATTTCGTTGCGGCACTGATTGACTGGCGCATTTTTGAGAACCCGTATTTGGTGTTGTCGGATATTGAGGTCCCCGTAACCCAATTCGCTGACAAGGCTGAACTCTTTCAGCGGCTTCCCACGTTGTTCGATCGTTTGACAGACAATATTTGGGGCAGTCCTTCGGATGGAAAACGTGCCGACCGGCTTAAACTCGCGTGGGAAACCTACGACCAAGTAATACTAGAAAGTGACCCTGAAACGGAAAAACCATCCGAACTCATCGCCAAGACAATTATTAATGCACGATTTGAAGAGCAGCACCTTGCTCCTTGGCCTGTTTGGGAAGGACTTTCGGAAAAGGGAACCGCTCTTGTCGTATCTGATATTAATTTTGACCTGAGAGCTTTGCTTCCATCAGTAGAAAAAGACAGCAACACAACAAAGACGAAAGAAGATTTCATTTCTACTCTTTACGCGTTCACGGATCCCTACGTCGCCGTAGATGCTAGTGAGTTTAATTCCATTGATCCTAAGTTCTCCTACGAAGTGAAAACATGGAGTGCGGAAGTTGCTGACAGCGTTGTTGAGGATGATCTGATTTCGATCAACCGCGAAATCAGCGAACAAATGGAGTATGTGCTCTCTGGTAATATCGACGGGTATGGGGTCTTTCGTGGCCAGGTTAAAGCCTACGGAGAATGGCGAATGCTTGGCTCTGATTACGAAATTCTGCCGCCTGCCGATCTTTCTATTCCGACAGGGCCGACGACTTCTGTTGGTCCGTTTAGTTTACACGTTACAACCTTCGAGCAAGACCGCAAAAATTCGACTTTCTCTGATGAAGACTTTGCCCGATTTAAAGGCTTGGAGGAACATAGTGGCTTTTTGATTTTCCGCGATGGTCTAAGAGTTCTTCCATACGGTCGTGAGGCTAACGATTTTTTTGAGATCGAAACTCGGCGTAGCATCAACGCTGGTCGTGAGTTTTGGAACAAGCGCCGTATGTTTGGGCGCATCGCTCTTTCTAGGGAGCTAAATCCCAACCTGCGTGACAAAGCCGGTCGAGAGGGATTCATCGACAATCGTGCTGCTAAAGTTTTACGTGCTCTTGTGATTAATATCCTGAAGCGGGCGGCGTATGAATATTTTGGGAGTAATTCAGATCTCAGGAAAGAGCTCTTGCCCGGCATTCAATCGCAGAATGTGAAGGAAAAAGCAGAGCGTGAACGCAAGGAACTTGCGAAAAGAAACGCTAAATTATTTCGGTCTCGGCTTAGGAAAAATCTGTCAAGCCTTCAGCAGCTCAATAAGAACGCGTTACATTTGGTTCTAGAAACTAAGATAGAAGATGAGCAAGGTATAGATGATGTTCAGGACGTTATTTCTGATTTAACTTCAGGACTCGCTGAATTACGGATAGTTGGTGCGCCTGCCAACCTCGGGTCTGTTGAGGATGATTATCGCGCATACCGGTCAATGTACTCAGAGGTTTTAGGCTGCATAAGATCACTTGAGGAGAAGCGGGCTGAAGCAATTGAGCGTATTAGTCCGGCAAGACCAGAAGAGATTGCACAAAAGCAATTAAGCAGCCATGCAAGCCGGCTGCAAGCTCGCCTACGTTCGTGGCGAAAGTCGATAGATAAACTGCAGGATTCTGAAAGAAAGCGTGTCTCCGTGCTTTTCGACGAACAGAATAAGGCATTCCACCAAGATGCCATGCCTCTTATTGAGCGGGTAAAAATGGGACAGTTGGGGTTAGATGACGCGCTTGAGCAGATGAAATTGCTCTACGAAAAACTCGATATGGAAAACGAGGATACTTTCCAATCATACTTAGATGCTCTTGAGGTGATGAGCGAAAACATTAATATAGAGTTGATTGCTCGTCAGGGTACCGCGGATAATATCACCTTGAGAGATGATTTGAATCGTTTAAATCAGGTTGCACAACTTGGTGTAACGGTTGAAATTTTGGGGCATGAGCTCAATTCAAATGAGCGGATGATCAGGGAAGGGATTCGGCAAATTCGTCACGTTGGCGATCTTCCCGGTACCAGATTGATTGAAACTGGTTTTGAGGCACTGGCGCAACAGCTGGAATTTTTGTCTCCCCTTAAAATTTCTGGGACTCGAACTCGCCGAGAGATTACCGGGGCGGAAATATTCGAGTATTTGACTAACTTCTTCGATGCGGTAACTCATAATCGCCGTATAAATATCTCGGCTTCAGAAGAGTTCAAGTTATTTTCGCTCCATGAGCAACCATCGCGTTTGTTTCCAGTGTTTGTGAATTTGGTCAATAACAGTGTCTATTGGCTTTCAACTTCTCAAACGAACGATCCGAAAGTGCTTCTGTCGGTTGAAGATCGCAAAATTGTCATTTCAGACAATGGTCCAGGAGTCGATCCAGTAGATCAAGAAAGCCTGTTTAAAATGTTCTTCACTCGGAAATCAAATGGAGGTCGTGGCATTGGCTTGTATCTGAGCCGTGTGAACCTAATGGCTGGTGGGCATTCAATTCAGTATTCGACCGATCGTAAGTTTCAGCGTTTGGGCGGTGCAAATTTTGTAATCGATTTTAAGGGGGCTGATTTTGGCTAACGGAGCTAGCTTTGATGATTTGGTGCATGAGGCATTTATAAAACCTCTTAGGTCGGTTTTAATCGTCGATGATCAATATCCAACATGGGAAGAAATATTTAACTCTAAGTTAGAGGGCAAAGATAAATCTGATGAAATCGAGACTAGATCAGGAAGTAAAAGCTGGCGTAGTTCAAATACAGCTAAAGAGGTTTATAATCTTGTGGTCGAGTTTCGTCGACAAAATCCTGGTTTTATTATCGATATTCATGACGGTATTTCTTTTCAGATAGATAATGCCACTGCTGGAAGTGAGACTCCTCAAGAGCTTGCTGATCATTTGCATCAATCTGATTTGTTAATATTGGATTACAACTTAGAAGGCTCAGAAGCTGGTACTGGTGGAGAAACGGCAAGAAAGATATTGTCATCTGTATTGAGTAATCAACATTTTAATTTGGTTGTTATTCATACAAGTGAAGACTTAAATGACGTTGTACACGAATGTCTTTGCTCGCTAATGAAAACTTGTACCTCTCAATATGCTAGTAAGGTTGCCGATGATGTTCGCGAACTAGAAAATACAATAGCAGATAAAGAGGATGAAGGTGATTTTAATAGAAATTTAATAAATGAAAAAATTGATTTGGCGTCTTATGTTTGTGCTCGAGATGCTTATGGCGTTTTAACATCAGCGTTGAGCGAATTTATGCAAGGTATAGGTGCCTTTTCTGAGTTGAGTTCATGGGCTGATGAGCTATCCCTGGAAGGGAAGCAGAAAAGGACTTTCTTTTATTGGGCTGTGCGTGAGTTAGAAGAAAAGAAAATTGGCTATTTTACTGAAAATCCGCCTGACGGTTTGCTATGGAACATTTCCGATAATCGTCGATGGTTGCGGACTTCGCGGGGCTTCGTGTGCTTCGTTAAAAAAGGGCCAAAAAACCTTATAACCGAATTGAAAGATGCTTTGGGAAACTGGAAACCTACCCCCTCGAGACTGCTTTCGGCAAAATATCGAGATGAAATCAGTAGAATGGGGGCCGATGTTGAAGACCAGTCTCTTCGACAGAAACATGCCTTTGCAAAATTCTACGACACGATTCTGAATCCCGGTGCTAATGGACTTGATCTTACAAATGATCAAGTTGAGCTGTTAAGAAGTCAGAAGTTGCGCGATCACGTTAGTCGTCAATCAGAAATGCTATCCTTTCTTATTGAGGAGGCGGTAATCGAATTTGGTTCGCGAATTTATGAGGCAGATCGTCTTTCAGAGTTTCAGTTTAAACACCACTACGATGTCGACTTGACGGACCAAACTCAGAAAAGAGAAGCAGTAAGTCAATTCAACAGACACATTTGCTGCTTACCATCGAAAACAGCAGCAACCGCAGAGATTAAAGAACAGCTTGATAGCGGGCATGTATTTAAAACCGGTGATGACTGGTGGGTGTGCGCTACGCCCGCTTGTGACTTGCAGCCTGGACAGAATACGATTGCTTTTTCGAAGGGGAGCGATCAGTCGCTTAAGCCTTTCACTGCGCTGAAGTTGGAAAAAGTTTCAGACCTAAAGGATCTTACCTCCGATCACATCAATAGTGGTTCGTATTGTTATATTGAATACGAGGGGGAAGTTGTTGGTCTCGGAACCCGGAGTCCCAAGAAAGATACGGAAAAGCCTGCTGAGCCCAAGGTTTTTTGGCGATCAATGGTCGCGAAGAACGGGGGCGTCATCTCAAATGGTAAGTTAGAACTGCTTGAGGTTCGGCTTGAGCTTGAAAATAACGTTCTCAAATCAGAGCTTAAGGTGGCGGAAGTTGTGGCGAAACTGAGATATGAGTATGCGCTCAATTTCATTCAGCGTGTTGGAGGAAGCGTCAGTCGGATCGGTTTGGGGTACGTTTCTTGACGAATATGTTGTGAGACCTACAAAAAACATATCAGCTTTCTACGATCTGTCATCGTCGTTTAAAACATCTGATCGTGCCAGCGAGTTGAAGGGGGCTAGTCTGCTTATGCTATAAATCGTAGTTACGGGTCATACAGGAAGCTGTTTTAGGTTCAACTGTAACGAATTGGCTTATAATTTTGGGGACAGCTTAGCTGTTTCTAGTTCATGGTACCGCTACAGGCTTTAGCCGAAAAAGGCTGTGGGTACAGGTTTTTTGTTCTCGTTAACAATAGAGTGCTAGTGAACGTTATTGGCAGGCAACCTCTGGCAACAGAGGGGAAAAGTTTTCAAAGCCCAGCATTTTCGCTGGGCTTTTCTGTTGATGCAGGAATACTTCTGTTTTCTTGAGGTTTTCGGGCTGATATTCACAGGTATTGCTAAGCAATATTTACTTTCCACTGACATTAGTGCCAGAAGCTTCAAAAAGCATCTCTGACACAATTGACTGTACTATTACAGTCTGCTAGGCTGCATTTAAGCACTGTAAAGATACAGTATGCGTGCTGCTTAGGAGGTAATCATGATCGCTCAAGCCGAACAACTGCTGCAACGGGGTTCCAGTGTCACCAGTTCACTGCTGCCAGCGATTTTCAATATCTTCAGCCAATGGCGTCTGACCGGTGCCCAGCAGATGACACTGTTGGGACTCAGTAATGAGAAGACCCTTTATAACTGGAAGAGCCAACCCGAGAAGGCCAAGCTGACACGAGACCTGTTGGAACGGACCAGCTACATTTTGGGGATCTACAAGTCCCTGCAAATCCTGTTGCCCGACCAGGCGCTGGCCGACAAGTGGTTGGCCACTCCTAACGACAATCCGCTGTTCAATGGCACCGCACCGCTGGATCGGTTACTGGCGGGCCATGTGGTCGATCTGGCGGTGGTCAGAAATTTCCTTGATGCGGAGCGGGGTGGCTGGTGATCGCAATCGATACGCTACCCAGTAGCGAGGTCAATGAACCGGTTTATCGGGTCATACTGGCGCGCTACCCGCAGATCCATCTGTTTGAGCGTGTCTCCAATCCACAGGATTGGGAGGTACTCTACGCCGTCGAGTCCCTGACCAACCCCCGGCTGCGCGATGAAGTCGGCGATATTCGTCTGGTACCGCCGGAAGACCGCGTCTATGGCGACGGTGCCTCCTGGATCATGGCTACCTTCACTCATCTGCCGGTGGACAGACGTGGCGGTCGCTTCAATCGGGACTTCGGTATCTATTACTGTGCTGCCGATGAGGCAGTCGCCATTTCTGAATCGTCCTTCCACCGGGCGCGCTTTCTGCGGGAATCCCGAATCCACAAGACCACCCAGGAAATGCGCGTGATTCGCGCACAGTTGGGACCGACAACTCTTCACGATGTGCGGCACCTGGCCGGACACGCTATTTACCATCCCGATGACTACGCTGAAGCCCAGCAGCTCGGTTACGCGTTACGCAATGCCAAAAGCTTTGGTGTTCACTACCAAAGCGTGAGAACGAAAGGGGAGTGCTACGGAGTGATGCGTGCCCGAGTGCTGTCCGATGCGATCCACTGGCGCTATCTGCGCTACCACTATGACCAGGGGACGATCGTTGACGTTGAATCCCTCGATGGCAATAGTGGCGGCCGTGGCAGGAGGTGATGGTAATGTATAAAGAGCTGCTGTGGATCTTCACTCAACTCCCGGACGATTACATCGTCCTCGATACTGAAACCACTGGCCTTCCTGACGAAAACGGTCCACCGGATATCGTGACGCTTGGCATTACCGTGGTGAGAAATCGGGAGATAACGCGATCCGTCGAGTTTAAAACACGGCCACAAAAAAACATTTCAGAAGAAGCACAGTCGATACACGGCATTACCAACGAACAGGCCGCTGAATTTGAATCCTTCGACGCCCAGTGGGACCAGATCGCGGAATACCTAATAGAACAACTGATAGTCATCCACAACGCCAGTTTCGACTGGCCAATCGTGCTGGATCACGTTGCCCGATACGGTTTATCTATGCCGGAAATTCAAGGTGTGTTCTGCAGTCAGAAAGCCGCCATTCCCTGGGCGCAAGCCATGAAGCTCCCGTGCAGTCAGAGAGGACCATCGTTAGATACGTTGACGGAAGCGCTGGGTGTTGAAAACCTCAGAGAAAAGAGCAGTGGAATACATGGAGCAGAGATAGATAGCCAGCAGGCGGCTCGGGTGGTGGAGATAATGCGACGCTTCGAAAGCGCTGCAATATGAAGTGTCAACCTGTTCCAACTGACCGGTATTTTTCTCTGGTGCCCAAATCTGTGCTAGCACTGACGAGCAGTTGTTGCGCTCAAATTGAAATAATCAAACAAGTACTGGCTGGCATTCACAGGTAGCGGTAAGCAATATTTTGCATGGTATTTTCCAGGATATTGTCTGGATTAAATGAGCGACAATCATTCAATTGCAGTGAAAATTGGGTGAAATGGCGAGGCTTGCCCCCTAATCAAAATATTGTTGTTCTGATGATTATATGGGGGTAAAGTTTTGCCAAAGGTTATAGCGGAATGAAAAGAACTGCCTTCCAAGACCCAAGCCATCATTTCATGCTTGTACCTTAGCTTTATCCCCGATTCATTAAAAACTATTCGTCGTATCTTTGAGGATAAATCCGATGAGCAGGTTACCCCTTTTTAAGATTCTAGCGTTAAGTATGGTGGTGAGCAGTTGTGGTGGCAGTGAGGATTCGACAGTAAGTAGTACAGAACACGCCAGCCCTAATGACACTGTTATAGCGCAATCAGCGTCCCAAACCACTCAGCTTTCTGCTACGCAACCTGCTAAAAGGACCATTGGCAGCCGTATCGGACCCGATATCGCCGGCCTGTATCTGGGCATGACACCTGAAGAAGTCAATGCTGTAATGAAAGCCTACGATGCAAGCATACGTATCCAGGACACCAGCCGTTATTTTGAATACAACGCGCTGGGCAAACGCTACAAAACTGACAGCTTTCTGGTCGCCACACATGGACAGATGCCGGGGGGCAGCGTCGGCCTGTCAGTCGGTTACTCTTACCCTCCCAGCGAACCACGTGTAGTTTCCATCACTCGGGGCCACCGCCAAACCACAGAACCCTTAACTCAGGCCGATTATGCGAAGGCACTGATTGATAAATACGGCCAACCAGTCGCAGACATTAATAATGGCAGAACCGACTCCAGAGCCGAACGCACGCTGAAATGGAAGCTGGCAGAAACCGGAGATACGAGCTGTGTGCTCGGTGCCTCAATAGGCAATAGTGTGCTAGATCGTTTTGTCAAAGAGGGTAGGAAGATGGCCACTGTGGACGTGACACCAGATTACGCCGCCCAATGCGCTGGGCAGTTCGAATATACCTTGCGTGGCGAACCCGTTACCAATGCAAGCGGTACCATTTTTGATGTTTGGGCGCAGGCTAAATCTGAATTTGAAGCACAGGCTTGGGTGCAACAACAGGTTGCAGAAAAATCCAAAACCGGCACGGAAGCACCAAAACTTTAGCTGGAATATTCCAACTAGATCAAGACTGCTGGGTTTGCGTTGCTTTTTTCCGGATATCCTGCGAGCCATGGACGCTGCGCCTGGGTTTCTTTAGGAGGTGATTCCACAAAGGCGAGGGGGCACGCTGGTCATTCCCAGCGCCACCGGCCCGCAAGCACAGTCTTTTCTACCAGAACGTTTAGCCGCATCACTTGGTATTCACCGCCGATTTTGGACTATTCACTTAATCCATATCTGCTTGGCATTAACAAACTCTTTAATACCTTGCGGTCCCAGTTCACGGCCATAACCGGAACCTTTAATCCCGCCACTGGGCAACCGTGGGTCGGTTTTAACAATGCCGTTAATGGCGACCTGCCCGGATTCAATTTGCAACGCCAGTGATTTTGCCAGCGAGGCATTTTCTGTCCAGATTCCGGCACCCAGGCCATATTCCGTGTCATTGGCCATTTCAATTGCATGATCAACATCATCTGCTTTGATGATCACCATCACCGGTCCAAAGGTTTCCTCCCGAAAGGCGCACATGGTGGGTGTCACATTTGTCAGTAATGTTACCGGGTAGAAGAAGCCATCATCTTTCGGCAAGTGACCACCCAACCGACATTTGGCACCAGCGGCGATCGTCTCTTCGACCTGGCGGTGCAAATTCAGTTGTAAATCCTCACGGGCAATTGGACCGATATCCGTGTCGGCCTGCAGGGGATCGCCAAGCCGTAACTTGCCAAGTCGCTGTTCGACCAGTTCGATAAAATGATCATGGACATCCGTCTCAACGATTACCCGTTTGGCAGCGATGCAGGACTGGCCGGCATTGATGATCCGCGACAGGCAGATAATATCCGCCGCTTGTTCGAGATTGGCATCGTTTAATACCAGTACTGGATCCGAACCGCCGAGTTCCAATACACAGGGCTTGACTTCACTGCCGGCTATGGCCGCAACTTTTTTGCCTGCGTTGTTGGAGCCGGTAAACGACACTGCCGCTATGCGTGGATCGCGAATCGCCAGTTCCACTTCCGGTGTTTCCAGTGGCAGGTTGACCATAATATTATCTGGCGCACCGGCCTTTAAAAATGCGTTGGCAATCGCTTGGGCAGACTGCGGTACATGCGGGTCATGTTTCATCACGCAGGTATTGCCCGCCATCAGTGCGGGCGCCAAATAGCGAAAGGCCAGCCATAACGGCGCGTTCCACGGCAAAATACCCAGCAGGGTGCCGAGCGGCTGATAGGTCACATAACTCAGGCTGGCATCAGATGGCAGGGTCTCGTCGGCCAGATAGGCCTCGGCATGGTCAGCGTAATACTCCGCGCAGGTTGCGGCTTTTTCGACTTCCGGCACACCTTCTTTGATGGGTTTGCCCATTTCCAGTGCCATTAATTCGGCAATGTCCTGTTTTTCGGCGCGCAATTGTTTGGCCACGGCTTGCAGCACGTTGGCGCGCTCGGCAAAGCTTGTGGTACGCCACTTCGCAAAGGCCGCACTTGCATCGCCAATGCGGGCGTACATTTGATTTTTATCAAGCGAGGGAAAACCTTCGAGCTGTTGTCCGTTATACGGATTGGTTGCTACTAGCATAATGTCCTCAGGAAGGATGTTTGGTGGTGGTTTTTTTAACGTCTGTGGTGGCCTCGTTATGACGCGCGCTATCCAGGCTCAGCAATTTTTTACTGCTGTTTGTCGGTTTGACGCTAAAATCCCGATCCATTGTGAAGAAAGACTCACAGCCATCCTCGGTAATGTAGATGGTGTCAGAAATACCGCAGGTTTTATCGCCATCGACACCCCACATCCAGGGGATGATATGGAAGGTCATGCCGGGTTTGAGTACTGCGGATTCACCTTGCTTAAGACTGACGATATAACCCTCATCCCAACTGGGTGGAAAAGCGATGCCAATCGAATAACCGGAGCGGGTGACCAGCCGGGCACCCACATCATTTTTGGTAATGATATTGCGGATCATATTGTCGGCATCCGACACCGTCATACCCGGCTGAAATTTATTGTGTACGACATCCAGTGCCATTTTCATGATCTCCTGGGCCTTGTACATTGATGCACTGAGTTTTCCCAGCACAACGGTGCGCATCATCGCTGTGTGATAACGCCGGTAACAGCCAGCGACTTCGAGAAACACATGCTCGCCGGGTTGCACCACGCGGCCTTCCCATGTGGCGTGACCAATCATGGTGCGCGGTCCGGATGTCACATAAGGCATCACAGCCGGTGGTTCTCCGCCCGCTTTAAACATGGCAGAACTGATCGCCGCGCCGATTTCATTTTCAGTGACACCGGCTTCCGTCGCATCAATACCAGCCTGCATGCCCGCTTCGGTAGCTCTTGTGGCATTCTGCATTATGGCTATCTCTACCGGCGACTTGCAGACCCGTCCCTCTTCAACAATGCCAAAACAATCCAGCAATTTGCCATCGGTCAGTGTGTTGTGAATGCAATCCTGATGATACGCGGGGAAGAAATAGCTGTTGCGCTCATAGCCGATACGTTTTTTATCAAGACCAAATTCACGCAAGGCATCGACCAGCATTTGAATCGCATCACCGGTGTCCGGATACGGCCGGGTGATTTCCACCCAGGTGCGGGCAGTGATATTCGACTCCTCCAGCTTCCGGGTGATCATAAACGGCTCATCTTCGAGCGGCACGACCAGGGCCTGAAAGAAGGAATAACCCGTCGTCTGATAATCCGTCAGATACATAATGTTTTCCGGATCGGAAATGACCACCGCATCCATGCGGCGCTCGGCTATCCGCTCCCGCAATTCGTGTAATCGTCGCTCATATTCCTCAAAAGGAAAGGTCATATCATCGCGTTTTCTCATGCCGCCTCCTGCATCATGACATTATCGGTGGCTTTAATGAGGATTTGCAGGCCTTCTTCCAAATCGGCTTGGGGCGTGGTCAACGGCGGAATCAATTTCACTACCCGACCGCCAGTGCCACAACTGGCGATCATCAGACCGGATTCAAAACATTGACTGACAATTTGCTTGGCGCGATCACCATTACCGACGTCGAGGCCCAAGATCATGCCTTTGCCCGTCAGATTCACCAGCGGATGCCGGTCCACCAATGGCCGCAGGCTATCTGCCATCATGGCGCCATGGGCTTTAACGGTTTGCATCAGTTCATCGTCGTCAAAATACGTCAGTGCCTGATCGCCGGCGATAAAGGAAATATCCTGACCACGAAAGGTGCCGGTATGTTCGCCCGGCAACCAATGTTGGTCATGTTCGGGTTTGACCAGATTCATGGCCATTGGCGTGCCCAAGCCGCCGATACCTTTGGCAAGGCAGATAATATCGGGGTCCAGATCCAGATCATCGAAACTAAAAAACGAACCGGTGCGACCGACGCCGACCTGAATATCATCGATAATCAGCAGGGCGCCGACGTCTTTGGCTAGTTTGGCCAAGGCCTGTAACCAGCCTTTATCGGCGACCTTGACGCCACCTTCGGCCTGAATGGTTTCCAGTAAAAAACCTGCTGGCGGTGCAATACCACTAGAGCTGTCAGCATAAATAGCGCGCAGTTGTTCGATGCTCTGCATGCCACAACCCAGTTCACAGCCGGGACAGACGATGTCGCAACCAAACGGGAAATGTTGAACATGGGTCAGTGGCACACCGGCCGCATTACGAAAATGCTGATTAGCGGTGGCACTCAGCGCTCCCAGGGTCATGCCATGAAAACCGTGGCTGAACGCAACAATATCCTGCCGACCGGTTACCCGACGGGCCATTTTCATGGCGGCTTCCACGGCATTGGTGCCGGTCGGCCCCATAAACTGCATTTTGTGCGGCATATTACGTGGTTCAAGAATGGTCTTGGTGAAATGTTCCATAAATTGCCGCTTGGCAGTGGTGTGCATATCGAGACTGTGGGTGACACCGTTCGATTGAATATAGGCAATCACCGCTTCGGTCATTCGCGGATTGTTGTGGCCAAAATTCAGCACCCCGGCACCGGCAAAAAAGTCGATATATTCCCGGCCATTTTCATCAGTTTGCCGGGCGTTCAACGCCTTATCAAAGACTACCGGATACACCCGGCAATAAGCCCGAATTGCCGATTCTCTTTGTTCAAATATGCTCATCTAACTCTCCTTACGTATTGACGCCTTGCCGACGTTGGACAGATCCTCCGGAACAGGTGCGCCACAAAGGCGCGCAAACAGGGCCGTGACCAAAGGGATCAACCGGTCGTTAAAATCATAGTATGGACTGTGGCACGGTGCCTGGTGCTCAGGGCCATCATCGCTGCCAACCAGCGCAAAAGCGCCGGGGATTTCCTGCAGGTAATAACTGAAATCTTCGGAGGCCATAATTGGCAAGCGAATATCGTTGTGCAGGGCATCAGCGCCGAATAAGGTCTGCCACTGTTCACGCATCTGCAAAGCGGGCAGGGCGTGATTGGTGGTCGCTTCATAGCGCGGATAAATATTGACCTCGCAATGTACGCCATAGCTGATCGCGGTTTGTTGACTGATTTCAGTGATAAGACGGTTGAGCGTTTCGCGCGTGGCTTTGTCGGGAACGCGGATGCTGCCACCAATTTTGGCCTGTTGTGGTATCACGGTCGGCGCGCTGGGCGCCTCAATGGACGTCACACTTAATACTGCGGCCTGTTGCGGTGGTAGACGCCGACTGATGACCTGCTGCAAGTTTAAAGTGATGGCACTGGCGGCCAGCACCGGATCCCGGCATAGCTCAGGCTGACTGGCATGACCGCCCAAGCCGTTAACAATCAGCTCAAATGTGCCATTTCCAGACATGACAATGTCATCGGGGCAGACCAATTTACCAAATGGGATCGCTGGCCAGTTGTGCCAACCATAAATCACATCAATACCGTCTAGCGCGCCATCATGGATCATTTCCCGCGCACCATGACCGCCTTCCTCGGCAGGCTGAAAAATCAAGGTCACCGGTCCTGGCAATACAGATTCCTGCATTTTCAACCACTGGGCGGTGGCCATAAGCGTTGCGGTGTGGCCGTCATGCCCGCAGGCGTGCATGCAGCCGGGTTGTTGGGAAGTCCAGTTTTTTTGGCTGTTTTCAGTGAGAGGCAGCGCATCAATATCACCGCGCAGTGCAATATGCGGGCCTTTGCCTGTCGGGTTCAGCCAGGCCAGAGTGCCGGTGCCGGCACAAGCACGCCAGGCAATATTCAAACTGCTGAGCGTCTCGCGAATGCGATCAGCGGTACGGTATTCCTGCCAGCCCAACTCAGGATGCGCGTGTAAATCTTGCCGCAACATTTTTGCGTTGGTGATGGTTTCCTGCCAGCTATCTGACATGCCCCCCCCTAATGTGGCTCGCAAATCACAGTTTAGTGATGGTGCAACTTCACACTGTAAAAAAACTCAGCGTATTGCAAGAAAAATCATCAGCTTTTCAGTCATGTCGATTGAGTGATCGCCTGCGAGAGTTGGTTGAATATCAGGCAGACGATGAAGCCATGGGTTTCTTGAGGTCAGCTGAGTAGCCCCTCAGAACGTTGACAGTCCGCTCGCTTCCAGCAGGCGATAACGCCAGTAGTGCAGGGCGGATTCATCGGCGTACGCTTCATACGGCAGGCTGTGAAGTCTTTCTCCAGTGTTTTTCCACTGCTGATCGAAAAAGGCCAGAGCGCGTTGTGCGGCAGGATGTTCGGGATCGGTCTGTAGGATGACCTGGGTTTCGAGGTTGTAGTTGTCGAGATTGCGCCGGGTGAAATTGGCCGAACCCAGCATTAGCCAGACCGGCTGGTCGTCACTCCCCCGGTGCAGCATGTGCTTGAAGTGGCATTGCTCGCCGCTTGTGTTGCACCAACGCAACGGAACGCCGGCCGCATGCAACTCGCTGGCAACCTGTCGATTGGGTATTCCATTCTTCTTGCGCCCGAAGGCATCCTCGTTGGGATCGAGCAGAATACGTAACCCTACACCGCGCTGGTGAGCCTGGATAAGGGCCTCGATCAATTCGCGATGGGTCAGGTAGAACATGGCCACATCCAAGCGGTCACCGCTTGCGGCCCGCTCAATCCGCTTTAGCGCTGCATCGCGAATAGCCGCTTCCGTCAGGACCTGTATCGTCGTCCGGGAGGTGGTGGGTTCACGGGGCGTTGTCCATTGATTTGGCCAGTAGTTTGGAACCTGACCGGACAGCATGGCTGTGGCACGCATGCTGGCCAGCAGATCAGCCGCAGCTGCGCCCGAGAAAGTCAGTGCTACGTTGCTGTGTCGGCTGCTGGCATCATGGGCGTTACCGGACGACACCCAGGCTCGAAGCTGCCCGGCCTGATCGACGACCAGCGCTTTGCGGTGATTGGCTTTGAAGTTGGGCAGGGTTAGCCAGGTCCTCAGGCTAACCGGGTTGTCGCCGACCGGGTTGGGCAGCCAGCCACCGGGAGAGTTGCCGAACCACTGGCAGCACATTCGCCAGGCCGCTGACCACAGTGGATTGGAGTCGCGCAATACAGTCAGATCGGTTTCGATAACGTTGATTCCCGCGTCCTTCAGTGCATCAAGACGGTCGGATTCGACGCCGCCGTAGAGCCGGTTGAAGGGGTCGGTAATCAGCACGATTTGCATGTCGGGGCGGGCCTGCCGGCGTGCCAGCAGTCGCTCGAACACCTGGCCGGAGAGGGCGCGATATCCGTCGTCAGTGCGGCCGGCGAAATCGTTGATTAAAAACATCTCCAGCACAATCAACTGCTCGGCGTTATCGATCAGGGCTAACAATGTATCGAAGATCTCGCTTCGCTGATGCTGCTGACCATCGGCGTCGAGCCAGGTACTGTCGACCAGAAAATCGACATCATTTGCCGCGCGCTGCGGATAGCCTGTATCCAGGCCGCACGGCAACGGCTTGTGAACATGCCAGACGAATGTGCCTGAGTAAACGATCAGCAAAATGCCGATCAGCCAGGCCATCGGGTGTAGTTGAAGCAATTGCATAAAAGCTATCGTTTTGGCTGGTAGTGCCTTGTTCAGTGTGTCTTTGGGCATTCGTGACTCAGGTATGGCAGCGGTCTGAATGAGGCCCCCGTGGTCGGGGTGGCGGTTTGATATTACGTCAGCCCTGATGGTTCGGGCAATGACGAGCGACACCCAGCATTCGGATCGTTCATCCTTGTTGCGAAAGGCTCCAGTCCATGATTCGGCTGATTTTAGGCTCGATAAAACGTCACGTCTGCCTGATGATCTTTGGCGATTCGCGGTGATTGCGTAGCGGCGGCCTCAATTTTTTTTCAGCGTAGTGTGGCTATTCCTGGCCCGCAATCAATTACAGGTGTGGATATGAGATGACACTATTTCCGACGTTTGTGGTTGCGCAAAAAGTGTCCGAACTCCAGCGGGGTCCGGTCGGACCGTGCTGCATGTGTGATGTAGGGTAGGGGGTATGTTTCATTGTGATAAGTGGTTAGCCGGGTGTCTACTATGATGTAATTTAACGATTGCCTACTCGTGTGCAGTATTTTTCCGCCTATGGTTTTTGTCTTATACAGGAATGGCGCATTCTAATAATGCTGTAGCTCTGACAGCAATCTGTTCTGTGAAGGATCAGGAAATGTTGATCGACCTATTAACAGCGCCTATTGTAGATGTTACCAATCAATTTTTGTGAAGATCACCATGATTAGCAGGTCTGTACCCGAAATGCCCCTGAGTCGATCAACTTTAGGGAGTGGCACTGAGGAGAGAGCTTCGAGTGTCAGTACAAAACGGTCATGGGGGTTCTACAGCGTATCCGTTCATCGGCCGACCATTCAGAGACAGTAAGTAGTGCTCGATTTATTCGATACGGTTTGTGTGATCTTCTTATTATCTGATTGCCGGCCCGGGTCTGGCGAAGCAGGACACGGCGTTGTGAGGTGAATGCGTGAAGCTATCACATCAAGTTGATTGGTCAACGATCGTATCGCGAGTTCTGTTGTTTTCGCTCGTTTGGTGGGTCCTTAGCGAGGGGAACGCCGAATCCGTTTGGATCGGTGTGGCAGCTGTGTCATTCGCAGTGATTGTCAGCGCGATGCTTTTACCGCCTGTGCCTCTGATCTGGCACGAGCTGTTCATGTTTGTCCCCTTTTTTCTTTGGTGTTCTTTACAGGGCGGTGTGGATGTGGCCCGGCGCGCGTTTCATCCGCGTATGCCTATTACTCCGGAGCTCCTGGATTACCCCCTTAGATTGCCGCCGGGCCTGCCAAGGGTGATGCTGGCCAATATCGTGAGTTTGTTGCCAGGCACGCTGAGTGCGACCCTCAATCGGGAAGTACTGAAGATCCATGTTCTGGATGGCGAGGCGGCTTTGTTGGCGAATCTGGATACCCTGGAGGAACGTGTGGGCAAGGTGTGTGGTGTATCACTGGCGCCTCGCCATGAAGATGAATAAACACAGTGGCTCAAAAAGGTTCTTTATAGAGTGAAGTATAAAGAAGCCGGGAGGACGCTGTTGATGGTCGAAGATAAAACCCCACGGATACTGGTCTTTAGAGGTGGGGATGAGGCGTGAACATGACCGGAGAATAGTGTCTGTACTTGAACACTGCTACCAATGATGGTTGAGTAAGGAGAGGGGCGAATCAAATGCTGCATAATAATTTTCCTTTTGTGGTGGAACCAGAGGCTGGATGCCAGTGTGTGCCTGAAGGCCCTGTGGCACTGACTGATTGTCTGCAAGACGGTGATGCCCTCTTAACGCGAACGCGGTTATCCGAGGCTTCGCCATGAACAATCCGGTGTCGACGGTTTTCGGGCAGATCGGTGGTTCGGAACTGCCTATCAAAACGCCTCGCTTTTCTACACCGGTGGTGCCAGAGGATTGATCCGGCATGCAGACACTGCTTTTCACCCTGGTTTTGTTTCTGATATTGAATCTTGGCGTTGGTATGTGGCGGGTGTTACGCGGGCCGACAACCGCCGATCGGATGCTGGCGGCACAGTTATTAGGTACTACCTCAGTAGCCATCCTGCTGCTGCTGGCCGAGGCAACGGGCAGTGCAGCACTGCGCGATGTAGCACTGGTGCTAGCTCTGCTGGCGACGGTCACTGCGGTGGCCTTTGTGCGTCGCACGTTGCCATACTCGGAGAATGCGAATGACGACGAGTGATTATCTTTCTGCAGCTTTGTTAACCACTGGTGGGTTGTTCTTCCTGGCCGGCACGTTCGGCTTGCTGCGTTTTCCCGATGTCTTTACCCGCCTGCATGCCCTGACCAAGGCTGATAACGTAGGCCTGGGCTTGACAGTGGCCGGACTCGCCTTACAAGTGGATTCTTGGGCTGTGGCGGGAAAATTGTTGTTGATCTGGTTGCTGGCGCTGCTTGCTGGTGCAACCGTCTCCTATCTGATTGCGCAAGGGGCACTGCGGCTCGGTATACGTCCATGGAAACGCTGATCTCCTGGGCGATTGATGTCGCATTGGTCCTGCTGGTGGTGAGTCTGGCCTGGCGGGCGCTGGCCAGCACGGATCTGTTTAAGGCCATTGTTCTGTTCATTGCATTTGGTCTGGTTTTGACATTGGTGTGGGTGCGGCTCAATGCAACTGACGTTGCTCTGGCCGAGGCCGCCATCGGTGCTGGCGTCACTGGTGCGCTGTTGCTGGCGGCGTATGCGAAATTACGGGCCACTTCGCCGGATGCGATTGTCGATCGTGCCGGTGGAATAAGCGGCATTGGTGCCATTTCCCTTTTAATCCTGATCCTGCTGGTTGCCGCTGCTTTGGGTTATGCGGTCTGGACCTTGCCATCCGATTACGCCGGTCTGGGAAAAGAGGTTGCCGCGAATCTCGACCAAAGTGGTGTCAGCAATCCGGTCACGGCAGTACTGCTCAATTTTCGTGGCTACGATACCCTGCTGGAGATCATGGTATTGTTGCTGGCACTATTGGGTGCATGGTCGCTCG
>Ga0208013_1000427_pt1 | contig 23457 bp, 19 predicted proteins | sample 16_taG_FD_184091 | JGI IMG/M metagenome (GOLD analysis project Ga0208013, IMG submission 184091) | Marine viral communities from the Subarctic Pacific Ocean - 16_ETSP_OMZ_AT15313 metaG (SPAdes) (version 2) | ecosystem: Environmental > Aquatic > Marine > Oceanic | place: Pacific Ocean | collected...
AGTCTCTATTAGCATCATTCTGTTTATCATCATCTATCACTGTGACTACCGCGTTCGTATCATTTAAACTACCAATATTTAAACCATCCACTACTTTGGTTATACCTATAACAACATCATCTAATCTCTTTATATCTCTATCTTTTAATCTTATATCGTCTCCTATACCTATAGCGGTCTCCAGGATTTCTAAAGGTTTTGCCGTTACAGGAGTCTCAGTATCCACCTCGTTGCCTTGGGCATCTACTTTCTTTTTCCATTCTCCAGTGTTAATTTGAATCTCATTGTAATTAATGACTTTAGGAACATTAGCTGTAGTTCTGCCCTCAGGCAGTTCTCTTACAATTGGGCTATCATCATCAGTTACCGTTTGCCCTACAATAAATTTATTAAATGCAGCAGGGTCTGTATTTTGTAAATAGTTAAGAGAATTACCTATACTAACACCAGGCCCCACTACTTGCGCAGACCCATCTAAAAATAATCGAGCATCAGCATTAAAAGGTATATATTCTGTAGATGTTACATCATCTTTTATAGTTATAACATTTATGCCTTTTCTATCATCAGTAGGTACTATATCTACAATTCCTTCATTAGCTCCTTTCAAGTGAGCAATACCTGCTGCTCTTTCCTCGTTACTTCCATAACCAACTTGTAAAAAAGCTTTTACATTTCTTGCTCCTAATATTTCTTCCTCAGTTGCGTCTTTGTAATTGAAATCTTTAGTATCAACTGTTTCCGCCATTGTAATCTTTCTTGGAAGCTTAACATCTACCGCACCTTTTAACACCTCTCCTGCTAATTTTTGTAGCTCTCTACCTTTGTCTGTATCTAAATCAATATCATAACCTCCATTATTATTAGGAGATAGATAAATGATATTATCCCCTTTTTTCTTATTATCTGTAGTGAAGTCCCACGCCTCACCGTTAGGAGCTACTCCTGCGTAGTCAGCCAATATACTGGACACATTTCTAGGGTCTTGTAGATAAGACGCTATATAATTATCCATAGCTTTGTCATAGTTCTCATTAAGACGCACATTATCTTCTCCAGATATCCTAGGGTCAAAATTAGGATTCTTCGTACCATCTGCTAGAAATTCAGTATTTAAAGCCTGATAACTAACGGCCATATTTCCAGCTATATTATCAACTGCGCCCGTCATATCAAACTTATCATAAGTCTCTCCCATCCAACCAAGTAGTGTGCTGACAGGCTTAAAGTCTCCCGTGTTTTCAGATAAAGTACGAACATCCTCTCCTTGAATGTTTTTAGTAACGGTTTTTCCTTGAGAAACTTTCATTGTTATAGGGTCAATATATAAAGCTGTATTATTAAAGTCTGCAAATTCTTGGATAATACTCCCTTCATATAGTGCTTTGGCGGGAAGTTTTCCTTCTTTTCTTCGTTTCTCTTGCTCAATAAAAAAGTCATTGTATTTGTTTGCTATAGCAATAGCTTGATTGGTACCTGCCGTTAAATTATTCATAGCATTGGTGTATTGCTTTGTACTCATATTCCCATTCTTAACGCTTCTGTGCAGCATTAATGAATAATTAGATGCATTATTAGCGTAATCTAAAATCCAATTATGAAGTTCTTTATTTTCACTACTAGGAGCCGTGTTAAGTAATGTAGCTAAATCAGTGTTAGATTGGTCTAAAGCCGCTTCTCTCTCTTGTTTTGCTGTAACCTCATCATCCAGCATTGTAGTAAATTTACGAGCAACCCCGCTCCAGTCTACTTGTTCTGCTGCTTCTCTTTGTGCGTATCCGTAATAAGTATTTCCCATATTAATTTATATTTTTAAACTCTTGCGCTAGCACTTCCACGAGTACCCCCTAAACCTGTTTCATATATAGGGTCGAGCTCCATTGTTCCTTGCCTAGCCATTCGTTTTAAATAGTCTTTAAAAGCCTTTGTTCCTTCAGGCCCTAGCTGTCTTAGTAAATCCTCTTGCATTGCTTGGGTGCCGTGTAGTTGAGATTTACCAAAATTCTCATTCTCAGTTACACCATCTGCTAGAAATTTATTCTCGTCTATTGCAGAACGTGTTTCAATATCTAATGATTTAGTTAATGCATTTGCATCTAATCCTAACTCTTTAAATTCTTGCGTTCCTGCAAATCCTTGTAGATTAGTTGCTAAGCTTTTCCCTGTGTCCTTCCTAAAGATGTTTTTTTGACGGCCTGTCCTATCACTTATTTCTGCAAACTCTCCTCCTCTAGCTGCTTTAACTTCACCTAAAGCAGTTCCAAACGCCACTCCAGCTTTTGCGGTATCTAAAGCTCCTTGTACTCCTGCAGCTGTCATTTGACCTGCTTGCTGCTCTGCACGTCCTGCCGCTACTTGTGCGCCTGCTACTTCTTCTAAATCTAACTGAACTCCAACATCTCTTAAACGAGACTCTTCCTGTTGAACTAATAAGTCTAATTTTTTCTGCTCTTTAGACATCGCTACTCGTTGTTGAGCTTGAGCTTGATTTTGTGCCGCTAATACTCTTCCTGCTACAGCCGCTGCTCCTCTTTCACTTTCAGCTCCTGCCGCAGTAGCTTGAGCTCCAGCTGATAATAAAGCCTCACGCTCTAGCTGATACGCTTCTTTATTAATTGCTAAGTTCTCGTAAAAATTAACATCTAATTTTCTTCTGGCTTTATCTAATGCTTGTTTAGCATCATACTCCGCATCTTCTTGCCTTCTTCGTGCTTTTGCTGCACCCGCAAAATTTATACCCATTCCTGTTGCGGATAATACCAATCCTACTCCTCCTACTATCGCTGCTGCTATTGCTGACATATTTTTTTATTTTTTTCTATTACACTTTTAGGCAAATCTTTAAAATCATTTACAAATAATTCAAGCTCTGCATCCTTTACAGTTTTGGCATTTGTTTTATGTACACAAGTCCATATTACGTCTTCGTGAATATAAAAAACTCTCTGAGTTCCTGCCTGCGTAAATACCGTATAAGGAGCTTTTAACATTACGATTTTACCTTCATCTGTTAAATATGACAGCTCACCTTTTAATAAAAAAGAAGGGTGTTGTTTTTTATGTATCATACTTACCACAACTGCTCCTTTAGGCATAAAAATCTGCCTAGTATAGAGTCCTCCTTCAAACGTGTGTTCTAAAGGGAAATGAGTTTGTAATCCATTACTCTGTTCTTCTCCCGATTTATGAGTTAAAGTACTTTCAATTGTTTCTAATTGAGACTGAAACTCCGCAATTTTTTCCCACATCACCCCTCGCTTAGAGGTTACTTCTCCTAAAACTTGCTCAGCAATTATTGTTTCTATATTACTCATCTAAATAATTATCACAAAGATACTAATTTTAAGGGAAACTTTTCATAATGTCCGAATCTACTGCAAACAATTCTACTGCAACTGGATTACTGTTTGTTAAACAAAATTCTCCATAATGCCCTATTATCCCATTAGACTCTCCAACTTGACTTTTTATATACATAATATACGCTGCGGTATTAGTAGCAGGTAACGCACTTGTTCCTGCTCCTGTATTGTTTACTACTATTACATTAGTAGTATTATTTACGCTCACTACCGCTCCCGCTTGTACTGGATTCATATTTCCAGTAAACGGAGCCACAGTATAATATACAATATCCCCTTGATTTATCATTGAACCTAACTCAACTGCTGCTGCAAAAGTTAAACTACAAGTTGCTGTTCCTTGTCCTGCTCGTGCAGTTTCATCATCTTGGGCAATTCCCTGAACTGAACGTAAAGGAAATTCTCCACTAATAGGATTAGCATCATTATTTCTTAAATAAGCAAACCACTCTCCTTCTTTCTTTTCAAAAAAGTTTGCACCTGTAACACTATTCCCATCTATAGTACCTGTTGTTTGTATGTCTGAAGTTAAAGTACACGACCAACTATCATCAGATTGAATACCTATAGTTTTAAATATTTTATTTTCTAATGGAGATTCATTAAATACACTTCTTATTTCTGAATCATAACGAACACCATAATATTCATTTCTCTGAACTGTACTATCATTATGTTGATATAATTTACCATTTTTAAATGAATATAAAAACCCATTCATTCCCACTACTTGCTCGGGAATATACGAGTAAAAAGATGGAAACCCTTGAACTGATTCACTATATGTTATTGTTTGGTCATTAAACGCCATTTCTTTTTTTTTAATTATTTAACACGTATATATTGCTGTTATTATACTTTCATCACTTAATTGTATTGCTGTCGTTCCAGCTGAATCAGCTGCAATTTTAACCCATCCGCCCGCACTATATAATCTATTACCATATCCTGGAGATGTTGCGTCTGTATTTACCGCAAGGTCACCATTAGCATTTGCAAATATTTGGTCATTTACAGCAAAAGTAGTTCCTGAATTATGGTATATATTTATAGAGGTCGAAGCTGCACAAGCTAGAACATTGGTAGCATAAGTTAAGGCAGTAGCTGCCTTAGGAGTTAAACTAACTGGGCAAGCCACCGTATAAATATTATCTGGATAATCAGTACTGCTTAATAGATTATAAAATTCTATATCCACCCAATTTATCGTTGCACTTGTTTTAGGAAAAACTAAAGTACAAGTCGCTACCCCCAATCCTTGAGTCTTAATTTCACCTGCAGTTACTGCCACATATTGAGTGGTAGCAGGAATAGGAAGAAAAGTTCCAGTAGTTGAATTTAATTCAGCCACTTGATAATTTCCTGCACTTGGCGGTGTTCCAGAACTAGTTTTACCTAAGTAAACTGGTGTATCTAAATCATCAGGACTTACATCTCCCGATACACTAGAAACCCATTTATTATAAACCACTCCATTATAAGTTACCATCACACCTTTTGGCATATCTTTAACAACCCAGGTTATTACCACTGCCCCAGTAGTTGCACTAAAATAATGGGTAGCTTTAAATACCGAAGTAAATTGAGTTTTAAAAGTATAAGATGTAGTTCCACAAGGTACTCCACACGCACACGCTGTTGCAGGTTGAAGTGTGCTTAGTTTTTGTAGTCTCACAACCTCACCATCACTATAATATCCGTCTGTTGCAGGGGTGGTTTGAGTACTATTATCATATACTACACTAGCAGTTGATAAGGTGCTTCCATTTAAGTAATATGCAGTTGGAGTATTTAAACAACACGCAGCAAAAGTATCAGCATCTAAGTCAGCTGTTCCTACTTGATAACTCAAGTTAGTAGCCACTACACTTCGATAATCCCATATTAAATATAAATAAGTTGTGTTTGTAGTTCTAGCAAATTGTCCTCTATATAAAACACCTGCAGTTACCTCTTCTGTATTTGTAACGGTTGCTGCCGCTAATAAATTCGTAATATCAGTAGAGTTATTTTGATATAAAGTGTTACTTTCTAGCCAATAAAATTTATCGTTTGTGGTATCAAAAGTAAAGTTAGCAGGAGCTAATTGATTTGATTGTATTGTTACATAAGAATTGCTAGGAGGAAAGCCCGATAATCCGAGGGTAGCCGTAGCACTCATATATTGAGAGACGGTAGGAGCCTCCTCTCCTTCAGCAAAATCTATAAAATTAGAGGTGGTAGTAGAGGTATAGGTTGGATTAGTATAATACGGAACGGCAGGTTGTGGGTCAGCAAAAGTGTTCCAGTAAAATTGATTATAACTTGATGCAGAAGCCTCATCAGGATTAGTTAAACACACTTGGATTACGGTAAGGTCAGCTGTAGTAGGACAGGCTTGATTAATTGTCCAAGCTGCTATACCTGCCGACTGGGTAACGGTAATAGTAACCTTAGTGATAGTTGGTATGTCACGAATAACTGTAATAAATCCATCGGCAGTAACCGCACCACTTGATGCAGTAGCTGTATTTCCTGCACTATCTGTCCAAGAGGCTACAAATGTAGTTGTTCCTCCTTGAGTAGCTCCTGCATAATAATTCAATATTGCATTTCCAGCTACCGCGGTAAGGGTATAACAAAAAACTTGTGGTGTTCCTGCTTCTACTTCAAAATTTAGAGAGACCCCGCAAGAATAGCATTTAACCTCCGTAGGTAAAAGAGTGTGATTTATACTTAAAACATATTCATTCATATACGGGTCAAACCCTCCTATTTTTTGCATTTGAAATGAATCATTAAATAAATCCCTAAAATATCCTCTCATCCCTACTTCAGATATTACCCCTAATTGTTCGCTGTCTGCACTTGCTCCTTTAAGCTGTATAATAGCTCCTCGTTTAGCATCAGTAAAAAATTTATCTGCCCCCCATTCTGTAAAACTTTCAGGATTATTACTAATACCATATTTTTCTATTCTAGATATTTGTGTGCCTAATACTTCTGGTACTGAGGTAAGAGCACTACCCCCGCTAGCATCTGATAGTAAGTTTTTACCAGCTAATACATAAGATATTTTATCTTCTTGGAGACATAATACATCGGTTTTTCTGCCTGAAAGAACTTCAATTCCACCATAAGAATCTTCTAAAGCTTTAAAATTAATTAACCCTAAATTAAATTCGTTTAATTTATTAATATTGGACTCGTCATTATAGATGCCACTATAAGTTATATCTGCAAATCGATGCGCTCTTTTATAGATTTGCTCACTCGCTCCATAGGCTCGGTTTCCGAGATTCATAGATTTTCCTTCGATAGAATCCCTTATTTGATAACTTTCCACTCCATTCCCATACGAATAGCAATTAGAGGTATCTAAGGTAATAATAGCTGGTTGAGTTGCTGTTTGATTTTGGTCTCCAGTTGCAGTGCCTGACTCGTGGAAATTATTATTTATATCAAATGTTTGGTTGCCTTCAAAGTATACTCCAGGAGCCGCATCTGTAGGTTCTGATTCAAAAACTAATGTTCTTTCGCTTCTAAATATACTTACACGCATAGTAATACAACTTTTCCTATTGGAATTACCCCCGCACGCCTTACCACCTTGCACAAATAGCCCTAACAGATTACTCGTATTATCATCTTGTGCGGCATTATTAATTCTGAAAAACTTCAGATAAAAGTTTTTAACTGAATCAGCTGGTGTGTCGTAAATATCGCAAGCATCTAATAAGACACACAGGCTATCACTTGATGAAGTTTGATATCGTATACCTTCAACAAAATTTAATGTACCATCACTTCCTTGGTCTCCTACCGTCCACACTCCATCATCTAATAATGATTGTATATTATCCCCTACAAACCACTCATATACATTTGCGTAATTATTTTGTGATACTAACCCTTCTAAATCTAACTCATAAATTACTTGTTCACAAGCATTATCTCCATCAGCTGGCCCTTTTCTTTTAAATTCCATATACCAGTTTATTACACTTCCTTGCGGAACTGTTACATCTCTAAATTCTGGATTAGCATTAGTAGGGGTAGCCTCTCCTGTCGGCCAAGAAAACTCATAATAAGTTTTAGGGGATAGCGTGTTCACTGTGGAGCAATTCATCATTTGGTAGCCTGTTGAGCCTATATAGCAAAAATTCCCTGTTCTAATGTTACCAGGACTAAATAATCCGTCTATAGATACAGTGGCTGCCCAATTATCAGGGGTAACAGCCATATAAGCTCCAGCGGGAATATGTTCTTTTTCAGTTGTGCCCTCAATATCTATGTCAATAAAATCTTCGATTTGAACTTCTTTTTCTAAAACAGTAGTGTAGACACATCGAGACATTACACCATTACTATCTCTTTTAACTATTAATCTATCTCCCTTTTCTATTTTTTGTGAGTTTTCGCCCTCTAATAAACACCATACTCTTGTGGTTTTTGGGTCTTTAAAAAACAGATTAGTATATATAACATTATAACCACTTCGGTCAGGTTGAACGGCAAACTTATAAGTTTTTGCCCATTTAGGAGGATGCATTGTGGCAGGTATTTCTACTTTAATTTGGTTTTTACTATCCGCATTAGCACACGGCACAGCTACAGTATTATTAGAACTGACCAGAGGAGTAGAGCTTCGCTTATACTCATCCATATATATAATAGCCGTTTCATAGTTTCTATTACTATGAAGACTTGCAGGGTTAGCTAAGGCTTTAAAAGTAGGTTGGATTTGTGTAAATTTATAAAATTCCCATACTACTTGAGTAGCAGTAGCTTCCCCATCATATACACACGTATCTACATAGGCCATTGCCATTAACCCTATGCGTATATCGGATAAACCAAAAACCCCTGGCTGTACATTCAACACCGCGTGGGTGGTGGATTGAGGTACTGTGCCTCCTGTGCAACCAGTATCCAACACCGCGCTCCAGCATTTAGTTAAAGTACCTCCTGAAGCTCCTCCTAGATTATTAGGAAGAGCACAATTAAACTGGTCTGAAACACTAACCCCGTCCAAACATTCGTTTACTTCTTTAATAGTTAGAGGGGAGCCCATATAAGTTCTAAATTCCTCACTGGTAGCTAAATCATAAGCATTAGCATAATCTCTAGGTAATAAAAAACTTATTACTAAATCCGTGGTTGGAGTGGTATCAGTAGGGGGTGTAAACGCTCCAGAAATATCTCCTCCAAATTCTGCGTGTTCAAACTGCATATCTATATCTAACATTGCGCCTGCTTTTAATTCTAATGGTGTTCCTGTTGCTAATCCATCATCAGTTAAATATAATGAAAAAGCCGCATCATCTATACTCTCGAGAACAGCCGAGCCTGAAGTGCAGTCCACCTGAAAAACTTGTGCTATTTTAGTGGCTATTAAGATATTCTCATTAACTGGAGTTGCCACTAATGACGTGGTATAATTAAAATCAATAGGATTATCACTAGAATCAACCAAATCATATCCTTCATAATAATTTCCATACATCATTCTATTGCCCATTAAGGTTTGAGACTTGGCTAATAAGGGAACATTATCATATAATCTTAAAATTTCTGAGTCTGCTAAAAGGGTAAAGATTTTACTATTATCAAACATAATAGTTTCATTATTATTATCTCCTAATCCTAACTCTTCTTTATTAAAAGACTCAATAACTTTTATAATGTTATTATCCGCTTCTTTAAACAACACCTGTATTTCTGTAACCAAAGAGCTTCCTGTATTATAAGTGATATTTACTGCATTGTATTGATTTACCATTCCTTCATTTAAAGAGCTTTCTAAACTTAAATTAAAAGTCTTAGGGGTAAATGCAGGTTGAGTCCATTGTGAAGTAGCTGAATATTCATTGTTAGCGTATTTATATCTGTAAGCAAAACACACAAATCTTTCATCTAAATATGTTTCAGTAGCTGCTGTTCGTATTAAAGCTAGGGTAGGAGCAGTATTGGGTGGGCGTTTTATAACAAGCAAGTCTTCGGCTGAAAATTGGTCAATATTACCGTTAGGCTCCTGGTAGTTTTTATTTATATCTATAAATCTAGGGGGATTTCTATTGTCTGTAAAAAATAATAGATTATCTACTTTATTAATTCCATTAATTAAATATGTATCACTAAAATCTAACGTGGTGTTTTCCCCTCCTCCATCGTCAATACTTACCACGTGATATGTGAGAAATTGAGTAACCACATCATAAGATAATATCATATCTAATTTCTGAGTAGCACCTACCGATACATTATCTGCGTGAACAAACCAATAAATAGTTTCATTAGCACTATCCGCATAACTACCTAAACATTTAAAGGAGTGGGTGTCATTGGAACCCGTAGGATAGTAAGGAGTAACTAACAGCTTATTGCCTTTAGAATTTTCAACCGAACCAATTTCAGAATTTTCTGTCGAACCTAAGCGCACGTTTTCTGCGTGGATATACTCTCCGTTAGGAATAAGCCTTTCGTCTACAGACTTATTCATTCTACCGACAATAAAATTTCGTGTTGTTTTAGCCATTTTATTTAATCCACTTATCTTTACCTCTCATATTCATTAATAATCTGCCAGGATGAATATTACTCATTCTTATTTTAGCATTTCTTAATAAAGACGATTTATTTTTTCTAGCACGTGCAACTATATATTCTTGCACCCCTTGTTTACTATTTAAAATCGCATATTGTATATATGCATAAACATAGTCTTCAAAAAGCTTATTAACAGTTACCTCACTATCTACTCCACCCTCCATTCCATCGGAAATATATTCTACTATACATAATTCCTCTTTAATATTAGAACTAAATGTTATTACTCCATTTTTTTTATCTATATTAAAAGTCGGATTCGCATTTGCAGTCTCGGTGTTTAATCCATAGTGATTTGCTACAGGTAAATCAAAGTACCAGTATCCATTATAATTCCACCCGTATAATCCATCAAATGCCGCACCTTGGTTTAAATACATAGTTTTATCCGTTCCTTTTATACGGTCAAAATCTAGAGTAGAAAATTCTGGTCTTAACACATTTCCGTTTTCGTCAAATAATATATTTGAATCATTATCTTGTAAGTACGCAGATGAAGTGTTAATTTGAATGTTTTCAGTTAATGGTCTCAATACACCATCTTTAAATAAAGATATTCTAACCCAATTTACATAATCTTGAGGTAAAATAAATCTTAACTGTGCTCCTACATTTAATTCTAAAGCTTTTATTTCTTTAAAAGCATCATAATTTAATTCTTGAATTGCTCGTTTGGCGTGAAAAAGTATTTTATATCTTTCTTCATTATTAACTAAAGAGTGATTGCCATAATACATCAATAAAAAATTATTAACTATATCTGCTAAACTCACATACTGATAGGAGCCCCAATTTGCATCCGTTGGAGCAGTTCCTGAATTTGTGTAATATTGATAATCGTTTAAATAAGCCATTATTGTTCTGATGTATTTTCGTTAATTTCCGCTTGATTTGCATACTGCACTACAGCTGCTTCCCTAATTGATACACCTGCATATTGTAAAATCTTTACTACTAAATCAGTTTCATAATCAGCTGATAATTCAAAATCTTGATAAGAAGTTGAACTGCTGTCAAAAACTGGAGCACCACCAGTTATAGATAAATATGTCCATACTGGGTCGGCAGGGTATCTTATGTATTGAACTTGCATTTGATTCGCACCAGTAATAGTAGAGGGATATACCGTTAGCACTGAGGCTTCTGTTGTATATGCAGGATAAGTTGTGGTAGGAGCAGTTAGATTAGAATTAGTTAACATTGTAATTTTACTATGACTTACTCTTTCAGCTTCTCCTGTATAAGTAGTCCCTGCAGTATCATAACATAAAACTTTATTTATTAAATAATAATCTGCAGGCATTGTATATTGATTTGTTCCTACTTGAGGAGCACTTTGTGTAAGAGCAGCAGTAGTAGAAAATAAATCTATAACCTCTACAATTCCTTTAGCGATATCTGCATATCCACTTCCTGATTGTCTAACATTTTCTTTTACTATTTGATAATTATACTCATAAAACAAATCCTCAAATAAATCAAGTTGAGCCTGTTTAGCATATAAGTTAAAATCATTAGGAGGTATATATCCGTAGTTATTCTTATTTAATATTGCTAATACTGTATTTCTTACTGAATTAATCATTATAAAATCTTTCTACAAAGATAAGCAAAAAAAAAGAGGTTACTTTTTTTTAGCAACCTCTTAATTAGTTAGTGTAATAGGTGTTTAACTAAACACTGTAACTGCAATACTTGTAACTGTTTCGCCAGCTGGTAATACTACTGGAACAACTGCATTTTGCCAACTCGTTTGAGCAGCAGCAGTTAATGCCTCATTCATAGCTGTAACCATTGCAAACGTAGAGCCTGCTGTTACTAGTCCAAAGTGGTGTCCCCAAGCATTAACACTGTAAATTCTCATTGCTGTAGCACTTGTTCTTTCCACATATAAACCATCTCCCACAGGAACCAATTCCTTTCCTGCTCCTGTTGTAATTTCTAAATACTTTGCCATTTTTTCTATATTTTTAAATTAGTAAAAAAACTACCTCTCATAGGTAGTTACTATTAGCAAAGATAAGCAAAAAAAAAGAGAGTGCTATGAGCTCTCTCTTTCTTATAAAATATGTGCCTGCACCCGAATATTTACTTTAATTTTTCTAGCATTTTTAAAGTACTAACTCCTTCATCAGTTTTAAAATATTGTGCTACAATAGCATTTTTATCTTCACCAAAAGGTACAGTCATCATTCTTTTCTTATTAGTCTTAGTGTTAAAGTGAACATTTTGTTTCTTCATCATTAACTTACCCTCATCAAAAAATGATTGAACTTTAGCTTGCAACTTCATTAATGGGTCATTCAGAATACTTAAAAACACTTCAGGTTCATTTTTAGCAAACACTAAAATATCTCTTTTTAATTCCGCTGTAGAAATTTTTGATACATCTCTACTGAATAGCACTCTTCCTACATTTTCCATTTGAGGAATTGATAAAGAGCGAGCTTCTACTAATGCATCTACTTGAGCACTTAATATGTCCACCTCTACGCCTGCATCTCTTTCTGTATTTACTTTACGAAATACCTTATCGTAACCAGGATGAAATTCTAAAAATTGTTGAAGCATAGGGTTTGTAGCTGGTACATTTAACATACCATCTTCAAAAATTATGGGCTCCAAAACTTTATTCCCATCTTGTTCGTCTACAAAAATTGATTTTTGATTTTTAGCGTAACAAAGTTCTCTATTGATTTGTTGTTCCTCATCCCAATACAGTAGTGTATTTCTTTTATTATGATGAGTCGCTAACATAAAAGCTAACGGAGATTTTCCGTTTGTTAAGACATACGTCTCGTTTTTTAATATTTTCTTTTTCATTTTATTTAAATTTAATTAGATTAAAAAAAAGGGAGGAGGATTAACTCCTCCCCTTAGTTATTTACTCTTCTTATGATTTGAATAAGAAGAAGTTATTTGCACCTAAAGTACATACACATCTTTCAGATAAGAAGTTGACGTTCATTACGTCATCACCGCTTGTTGCAGCTCCTCCTGCTCCACCAGTTATCCACGTTTTATATCTTCTATCTTCAGTTTCTGAAGCTCTATATCTAACGTGTAAAAATGGTCTCTTAGCATTTTTACCTAAAATTTGGTCATATACAGTAGTTGAACCTGCTGGTACCATTAAGCCATTAATAGCTCCACCAACAAGTCCACCTCTCATTGTAGGGTCATTTAGATATTTCCAGTCTGACTTATAGAAGTCGTAACCTCTTCTAAATCCTCTGAATCCTAAATTTAAAGCCATCTCTTCGTCATTATCAAATAATCCGTAAGATGAACCTCCACCACCATAAGAGTTTTGTGAAGCCAACATATCGTCAACATCAAATCCAAAAGCTCTGTTTAAGAAAATTACATTTTCTTCAATAGAACCTTGCTTATCTAATCTTTCGATAATTAAGTCAAATTCACTTAATGCAACTGGATTACCTCCAGACCATACATTTCCTCTTGTTCCAACTACGTGGAAGATACCTTCAGTACCTTTGTTACCCACGGGTGCTGCTGCTGCAATCGCCCCTGAAGCTGCTTCTGCTGGAACTGCTTCCACCATTGCTGTTTCTAGGTAGTCGTCAAAACGTAATCTTGTATCGTGTTCTGATTTTAAATACCATAGGTATCCATTTGCACCATCTTCTCCGCTTACTTCAATCCATCCGATTTGAGCCATATCTGAACCATTTACTCTATAAGTATCTTTTAAGATAATTGGAGAGTTGTTAAAGATAGAGTCATCAGAAATTAAAGTTTCAGCCATAGATGCTTGTCCTTTTGCAAATTCAGAACCATATACAAACACTGAACAAGCCACGGCTGCTGCCATAGTTTGACCTCCAGCTTCGTAATAAGCTACATCAAATGTTCTGTTAGCATAATTAACGCCTGTAACAATTGCTTTATTGCTTAATGTAGAACCTGCTGTTTCATCAGATATCATAACTGTTTGACCAATTCTTATCGCAATTCCTCCTGCTGCTCCAGTTTGTGGCTGTGTAGCTGGGTCTATTTGCGCTGCTGGAACTGTCCAAGTAGCTGTATCTTGAGCTGCTGCTTGAGCTGAAGTTACCCCTGTATATTTAGTGTGTAATCTACCTTGCTCTGCCCAGATAATTTTATCCGAGTTAGAAGGCATTTCAGCACCTACCATTCTTAAGAATGAAGATACTGTTCTGTTTCCGTAACGCTCAAATTCCTTTTCATAAGTATCGGGTAGATAAGTACTCAAGAAATCAAAGCTGCTAATGTAATTGGTAGCTGTTGTAATCTGCTGCGCACTAGGCTGCAACTGATAATTTAACAAGCCACCTGTTTCAATACTTCCTGCCATAATTTCAAATTTTTTTTATTTATTATTATTTTTTTATTCGCAAACTTTTAATCTGTAATCTGTTTCCAGAATCTGGATTAAGAGTTCTCATTTTTATTCCTCCTTTTGAAACAACTTCTGGGGTACTGCGTAAGTTCATCTTAATATTTTTAGTCTTACGAGCGTCCGTTTCAATTGCTTCAGCTTTCCCTTGTTCATAAAAGAACTGGGCAAACTTTTCAGGATTCATCGCTAATGATAACGCTTTATGATATCCTTGTGCATCTTCAATTAAACCATCTTTATCTAAATATTTTTGAACAAAGTTCATAATATTTCCTTGAGATTTTTTTAATTCTGATGTTTCACCAGGATTATACGTTACGCTATTTTCACCTATCTTAAACTCAAAACCTTTGAATTCATTGGAAAACACCTCATCTGTCTTTTTCGCAAACCAGTCATACTTTCGTTGTTGCTGTTCCGTCTGCGTCTTAGCATCATCAACATATTGCCTATACTCTTCTAATTGCTTTTTAGTTTCTTCAGATACAACATCCTGTCTTGACTCAAGTGGTTGTCGGTACTTATCTTTCTGTTCATTAAAAAACTTTTTAGCTTTGACAATTTTTCTTTTCTTTGCTAGCTTTTTCTTTTTTATAGTTGATTCATCGTCTATATCTGTATCAAAAGTGTAATCATCCATTAAGGCTTCTACATCTTCTTCATCAATAGCTTCTTCACTTGCTAAAAAATATTCAGCTAACAAAACTTCAGGATTCATTTCATCAAAATCGCGATTCAGTTTTACGTAATCATCAATTCCTCTTCCTGTATCCTTTTTATATTTAAAATACGCTGCGACATCTTCAGGAAGTTCTTCCTTCTCTTCTCGCTTAGCCATTAAATCATCAAATGATTCAATTGGCTTGTCGTATCTATTTCTTATATATTCAAGAACATCTTTTTCTTGTAGCTCAACTGGAGCTTCTGGTGCTGCGTCTCCTTTTACTTCTTCACTAGTAGTGGAAACCTCATTTACTTGTTCTTGAACTGGTTGTTCATTATTTTGTGCTTCGTTTTCTTTTAGTAGTTTTTCTTCTACTTGTGCTACAGATTTTTGTTCTGCAGACACTTCTTTTAATTTTAATTCCATTTGATTTTAATTTTTACAAAGTTAATAATTTAATTATTGTTTATTTTAGGTCTATCTAGGTTCAAATTCTGCTAAGTCAAATCCATCTAAACTATCTTCATTAGACTCAAATTTTTGAGGAGGTAAGTTGTTCCTTCTCTGATTTATAAGTCTAGATTGTTCAGTATTAGCTTGACTAATTCTATCAGCTTTAGATTTTTCTCTTTGTAGCTCTCTATCTTTTAATCCTCTTTCACTTATATCTCGGAGCTGTTGATTATATCCAAACTCCTTATCCATAAGAGTTCCTTTAAGTTGAGCTTCGGCATTTAACCTTTCTATTTCAAAAGCTATCTTAGCTTGTTCTAATTGTATCTTAGCTTGACTTTCTGCTTGTATTTTTTGCATAGAAGTTTGTGCAGCCATCTGTTGAGATTGCATTTGTATCTGCCCTTGCTGCTGTTGTTTTTGCATTTCAAATTGCCTATCAGCTTCTTCTTTAGCTTTACGTTTCATTTTAAGTAACTGATTAGCAAGTTTAAGATTATGAATTTCTCTTATATCAATTGCATCTTCTAAATTAATATCTCCTTTTTGTAACGCCATTTGAATATTAGCTTCAAGCTGGGCTTTTTCTTCCGCATCTGGAGTAATTTCAATAAATATACCAAAGTCATAAATATATAAATCATTCATTTCTTGTAAGATAGAAACATTGTATTTTCCTATTTGGTTAGCAAATTCATCTTTAAACTCTGCATATTCTAATATATCAGCCATTCTATAAGATAAACCTTCAGCTAAAGTTCTATACATATATAATGAGCCATCTAAAATATGGCGCGTTGCTGTATTGGAATTTAATGCAGCTATTTTTTGAATCCCTACCAAAGCATTAGAATCTGGTTTATTCCCGTCTTTTGCTTCACTTAACCCTGTTACTTGACGAATCATATTTATATAATTATTCATATTCGTAATTAACATTTGAGTTTTACTAGCTCCTGAATTAGAGGTTAATTGTTGAATTGGAATTTTACCTTGATTATAATCTCCTTCTTGAGTATAACTTCTACCCACCACACTACCTGTTTGGAAATAAAGTCTTAAGGCATCTTCTGGATTATAAGCGTTACCTGTTCCTAAATCTACTTCATTTAATCCATCTGCATCTATATACACCCCATCAGGTACAGTTCTAGATATTACTTGTTGTAGTTTTAAATGAGTTAATTGAATCAAGTCTGCAAAAGGAATCATACGTTTAGTTAATGATTCAATTGCCCCTTTATACATACGGGGGGATGTAGCTACATAACTTGGTAAAGCAGATTGAGATGCGGATTTTGGTCTTACCATATTTTCCATTAACTCCCATTTTAACATTATGTTAGTTCCCATTACCATAATACCTTCATACCATACGTCAATAGTTTTAGTGATTTTAGTAAAATTGTTTTCTTCCATCATTTCTTCTGGAGGATTAAATGAATCATCTTTTTCTATTATTCGTGTAGCTCCATTTTCATTTACTTTCTTTTTGTAAACATATTTTTTAGTAGTCTTGTAGTTGAAATACATTAACGTACACGTGTCTCTATAAAATATATCATTTTCATAATACTGAGCTACATTAAAATAATCATACCACATTTGGCTGTACTGACTTATTTCTTCTAAATCTTCTTTGGTTAAAGACTGGTCAATTTTCATTAATTCCGTTATAGCTACCGTTTTAATTTCACCCCAATAAAAACAATCTTTATATTGTGGGTCTTCTGTATAACTATGAATTAAATTTGCAGGGTCAACATATTTTATTTCTACTCCTGCTCCAGGTAAGAATTCGTGTTTTGCGCAAGCTAATCCCAACACTGTTAAATCATAATCTAACCGCCTACGAATATCATCATAGTGGCTCATAGAGAATAAAGTATCAATTCCTTCTTCTTCGGCAATTTCAATTGCAGGTTTATAATTAAGCTGCATATATAATGAAAGCTCTTCATCTGAATTAGGTAAATCTTGAGGCGACATAGTAAACGGATTAGCTCCTGTCCCTTCTTGAATTACAGTTAATAATTCTTTCGAGACCATTTGAGCTTCTATCATATCCTGATATTTACTTCTTTTAGCTTGAGATATTGCATCTTGAGCATAGGCATTTACTTTAAACAAGCGGTCACTCATTCCATTTACCACTAAATCCACAAACTTCGGAATTATAGGAACAATACTCCAATCTAAATTTAGATAAGATAAATCTCCATCAACTGCTAACTCATTTTTATATTTGGCTATCGGCTGCTCTCCTCTCGCATACAACCTTAATCTGTTAAAGTCACGCCATCGACTATAATATCTACACGAACTTGAATCTTTTCTAAACCACTCATATTGAATAGCCTGTCCTATCATTAATCCATACTCGTCAGTTGCTTTTTCTGAATCGGAAACAAATTGACTTGGAAAACTAGTGTCAGATATATTTATATTAATATTTTTCATTTATTGTAATAATTCACTGTATATTCCTTTATTCGCATATCTTGCAAAGTTAATGCTTATTTTTGATTGTTTTTTAACAGGGGTGTAAAGATGTTTTTGGTTAGCCATTATAGCTAATCCCGAACTAATAGAAGCATCATATTTAGTTCTATTATTAATATCAAATTTTGCCCAATCTTCTAATGTCCTGTTAAAAAGCATATCTCCCATTTCATCTGCACTTCTAAACGAGCCTTGTAAGTCTAATCCTACATATTTTTCAATATAAGACTCAATTGCAGCTGCGTGAGATTGCTTTACATCTTCGCTTGAATTAGGTATGCCCCCTAATTCTTTTTCGGTTTTAGATAATTTGTTGTATGTTTTGTCTGGACGATTTAAACTAAATCCTCTATATCCTCTGTTTTTAAAATGATATAATAAACGCGGCTTATTGTTTTCACAAAGCAATGGCATCCCATAAAATACACACGCCATTAATACATCTTCAAAAAATATTTCTGCTGTCTGAGGTCGAGCTACGTATTCTAAAAAGAAAGAGTTGCTTGGAGCTTTATCCATATTGAATTTAGTCATTCCGTGTAATGCTCCATTTGACCCTTTACCTCCTACTGTTCCTGAAATATCATAAGAGTCACACCCAAAAGACCCAATATGTTCGTTAGCAGGATATTTAACTCCATTCTTAGATAAAATTCTGTTACGTAATCCATATTCAGGAATCCACGTTAAATAAAATCTCCCTTTCAGGTTAGGAGTAAAAATTACTTCCGTATCTTTAACACCGTCTTTCCATCTAAAATTTCCTACAGAAATATGCTGCTCGGTAATCAATGAGTCATTATAATCTATCTGTTGATAGATTTTAGTTAAATTAAATAAAGACTGATTGCTTTCATCTCTAAACGCGTGAGCTTCAGTACGGGGAAATTGTCTATAAAATTCATTTAAAGCATTGGAGTCTAACTTCATAGAGTCGACTTCGTTTTGCCAATAATCAACCGAACTTATCTTAATGTATTCATTATCAATCCCTAACACTGGTTCTGTAACTTTTTCTAAAACTGGCATCCCATATTTATCTATAAAACCTTCCATATTCCATTCCATTGGTATAAACAAACTATATAAGCCACTTTTTGTTTGACCATTTGCATTTCTATTTGTAATATCAGAGTCTTCATATAATTTTTTAAAACTACTTCCTCCTTTACTTAAAGCATTTGAAGTGGAGCCCATCATACATTTTCCAATTATTTTACTTCCCAATCTTAAACAGGTTTTGGTTACTCTCCAGTTATTTAAAATATCATTAGGTTTAATCCATTTTCCACTTTCATCGTGTACTAATAATAATAATTTTTCTCCATCATAAGAATTGTCATCAGTATTTTTCCAGTCAATTGTAGTGTCTAGTCCATCCATTTCAAACTCATCTTGGAGGTGCATATTTTTTTTAGTAATCTTAGAAGCTGGAACTCTAAACGCTAATTCAGTTTTAGGTTTATCCATCCCATCTTGAATAGGTTTAAAAAAGAAAGGGTAATTATTAGTAATAGGAACTACTTTATCGGTAAACATTTTTTTAGCATCAGCTCCTGTTTTAGATAAAATACCTATACGAGAATCTTTAGAAATAGTTGCAATATTTGCACACTCTTCTGACCCCATAAAAGAAAATCCAGAACGCCTAATTTTTAAATAACAAATTCCAAAACTTCGTTTATCAGCTTTACACGCTTCCCAATAAATATAAAATAATCTATTAGCTTCTCTAAAATCAGGATATCCAACATCAATTTTAGTCCATTGCAAATACATATAATGAGACCCTGTTATATAGGTAGGTTCTCCATTATTCCAAAACCAGTGCCCTTTTTCTCTGCGTTCAAATTCTTCTTCAATATAATCAATCCATAAATTTTTAAAAGAAGTGGGCATCTCGTTCCAAAAAAATATACTAGGAAGTTTTGCTAAAGGTTTAGGGTAATCTTGTCTTACCCAAAATTGCTCTGATTTGTTTTTTGGTCGTTTACGACCATTTGAAGAATACAAAGGAAGTGCAATATCTAAACCACTTATGCTAATAATTTCTCCAATTTGCCCCGTCTTAGAAATAATAATAATGTCGTACTTTTCATTATATCCATAAAGCCAGCTCCTAGCTTTATTTTTTTTGCTTAGAACATTTTTAGGTACTATATTTGTTAATACAGTATATAATTTATTTTGACTTTCTTTCGGCAAACCCTTGTTTAGTATCAGTTTTTACAAATCCTTTTTCTGCTAATTCAATGTTTTCTTTTTCACTTTCAATTCTATTCAGAATTTCAAATGCATCAAATACTGCTAGTTTTTTTGTTGCTGCTGCGTTTTTTAATCTGTCTGCTGATAAGTCATCTTCAGGGTCGTGTTTAATTATATTTTCTTGCGCTACTTTAATTAACTCTTTAACTGCTTTCTCCCCCGCTGCGATAATCTTCAATTTTATGTTTTTGGAATCCATTTTTATTTCGATTATATTTAATTTTACGCTTTACTTCGCCTTGAAATTCTTTTCTCTTTTTATGTTTTTTTCTTCGCATTACACTAACGCTGTAATGCTTTGAGACATAATTCTATAAAGCTTTTCTCCGTCCACAATAAACTCATACTCAGTATCTGGCATATAGCTGACTTTATCTCCCACCTTTACGCCAAAATTTTTTAGTTCCTCATTAACATATTTCATTATTCCTACTAACGGCTCATACGGGGTGTTTTTATATATTATAGACTCTTCAGTGCGAATTGGTTTTACAAAACAATACTTATGGTGTGAGTGCCACTTTCCATTTTGTTTATATAAAAAAAACTGCTCAGGGTCTACAAAAAACACATTGTCTTTTAAAAAACTCCTACCACTCCTTTCTCGTCCTTTCATATCATAATAAAACTTAAATACATTATGATGAACTAATAAGGTATCACCTTTTTTTATTTTACCTTTATATCCGCGCGGAGTATTTATTACAATAGCTTCACGATTAGAAAACTTATGGTCTTCTTTAGATGTGCTTGTAATAATCTCTACATCCGAAATATTTTTTGTATTGTTATACCTTTTATTGTCTTTAGGTCTAACAATAAAATCAAATAAGGCTTGCATTAAAAGTGAATATTATATTCTATAGAAACAGGCATAGTGGCCGAAAAAGATTTCCATAAAACTATTTTATTATCTTGAATTATATAAATAAAGTAGAATTGCGTCCGTTCATCCCATTTAATTAAATGAATTTTATAATTATTATTTAAAACGTCTTGCCCTACTAAATAATGCATAGCACCTGATTTATAATCAGGCCCTACTGATAATTTTCTTATTTCCATTTCATTAGAATGATGAACCTACACTGAGAACTCTATAAAGTACATTTGCATATAAAACCCCATTTCCTTGTGTTGGGTTTGCAACAGCCTCTAGGGTAAGTGCGCTATTTTGAGCTATAACCTCAGTAACACTATTAGGTGTTTCGGGTTTAAAAACCGCATCTGTAGCAGAGTTTATAGTGGTACTGCTATTTGAAACACTTCCTAATTGCTCACTTCCTATTTTTATAGGTAATGCTCCTGTACCGAAATCATACACAGTTGTACCAGCGTCTAAATAAAACATAATACTTATCACATCAATTACTTTGGAAACCCCAGGTGCAGCAACTAAATCTACTGCTGTGTCGGCTAATGTTAAAAGTGAGGCTGATGCTATTGTAACTTTCGCTGTATTCGTATTAATACCGAAGAAAGCTTGCAATTGCTCAATAGAAGCATTTTTAGTTTGCAATGCATTTTCTTTGTCGGTTATAAGCACATAATCATCTTTATCAAGATTAGTGATTAAAGGATACGATGTTAGGTTACTTATTTTTGCCATATTACTTTACTTTTTCTAGAGCTTCTACCACATTTTCTTCTTCAGGATGAGAAACCTCTCCTGTCTGTAAGTTTATTCGGGCATTTTCCCCATAGGTTTTTGTTAAATCTTTTTCTAGTTCTGCAAACTCTGCCTGTATATCAGCTAATTTATCTATTTGATTTTTTTGTTCTACAGCTGCGTTAGCAATTGCTATTTTAACTGCATTAAAATTTTGATTAAGAGTTTGTAAATGTCCTAATTCTTCAGTTGTTACTTGTTGGGTATTTTTTTGTTCTGCCATTTTAATTATATTTAATTGTTATTAATTGTACAAAGATAAGTATTTTTTCATTAAGTTCTTATAAGGTTTTTTAACAAAGGAAAGTGTTATTCACTGCCCCAGAGATAACTCTAATTCCGCCAAGCGCAGTAGTTTTATAATATCCATCACTAAGAGAGGTAGTTCCCGCTGCATCTGAATAAACATTATCACCAGCTACTGGGGCAGTACCACTGCCATCGTGGTAATAAGTTGAACCGATAGATTGACCACATACTGCTTTTGAAGAAGTAGTCCCCACACTACTACTAAAAGAAGTTAATGAGACAGCATCTTTGTCATAACTATAAAATGAATTAGTTTCTACAGGAGTTGTGTTGGGTGGGTAAGAGGAACTAGCTGTGTTAATTGCTGGGTAAGATTGTCCTGAACCATAGGTGTTTCCCCCCGCCACTAAATCTCTAATAGATATAGCTCCAGTTATGCTTCCTGAACCCCACGTCCCATACGCACATTCGCGTGCCATATTTAAAAAATCTAACGCTCCTGAAGCTGGTATAGCCATTATTTTTTATTTTTTAAAACTTCTATTTCGTTTTTTAATTCTTTAATAGATTCAATTAATAGAGGAACAAGTTTCCCATAATCAACTGTTAAATATTCGTCATCAGTATCATAAGAAATAGGCGCAATCTCAATCACCTCAGGCATAATCTTTTCTACCTCTTGCGCACTAACCCCTACTTGTCTTTCTTCATTATCAAATCCTAACTCGGCAGCTTTTTTGTTTTGTTTATAATAATATCCATTAAGTTGACATACCTTGTCTAATGCATTAGGAATAGTTCCTTCAAAGTCTTTTAGTCTTTCATCGGAATAATAGGCTATAATATTTCCTGTACATCTAATAGTATTACTTGTAGTAGATGTTGTCCCTACAGAGAGTCCTGAACCTGAAGGTACATAAAATCCACAACTTGTATATATTACACCTTCATCAAATGACATAGAACCATCTGCACCAAAACACTTTATTTTAGTAATAATATCTGAGCCATCAGCATTTATTTCAAACGTACCACCGTTATCATACATTGAATAATCACCCTCAAAAACTAATTTATTATCTGTAGTGTTGTATGTTAGTCCTGACTCCCCACTAATAGCTGAAGTGCCTGTCCAATAAGCAAGTTGACCTGACGTAGCTGAACCTGTTACCGTTCCTGAATTAGTAGTATATCCCGAATCATTTGTCCATTGTGATATATTACCACTTTTATTTGTAAAAGTAGTTGTTGAAGAAGCTGTAACATCCCCTTGAGGAGCAGCGGCAACTAAATTAGTTACACTTACTTTTTTATTGGATAA
>Ga0208013_1000429_pt1 | contig 23391 bp, 13 predicted proteins | sample 16_taG_FD_184091 | JGI IMG/M metagenome (GOLD analysis project Ga0208013, IMG submission 184091) | Marine viral communities from the Subarctic Pacific Ocean - 16_ETSP_OMZ_AT15313 metaG (SPAdes) (version 2) | ecosystem: Environmental > Aquatic > Marine > Oceanic | place: Pacific Ocean | collected...
CGCCAGCGGGAGCGAGATTGCTACTGACTGGGGCGATGACATCTGGTCACTATGGTCTGATGTCCGCCAAGCTCGCGCACAACTTGATGCCGACATTCAGTTGCTCATAAAAAATCTCAAGGCGGACAGCATCGAGGTTGCGTTGACGGGGAAGAAAAATTTCCGACAGCAAATCGATCCGACGTATAAAGCCAGCCGCCGCTCGACCCGTAAGCCTATGGGTCTCCCCGCGCTTCGCTCACACCTCGTCGCTGAGTGGAAGGCCATCATTACTGAGCCGCTTGAGGCCGACGATATGCTGGGCGTGTGGGCTACCGACAAGACATTCCACAGCGGCTCTCGCAAGGTCATTGTGTCCACCGACAAGGACATGAGGACGATCCCCTGTGAGCTGTGGAATCCCAACAAGGCAGAGCAGGGTATTCAAAAAATTACCAAGCAAGCGGCGGACAAGTTCCATCTCTTTCAAACTTTAGTAGGCGACTCAACGGATGGCTACAGTGGCTGTCCTACGATTGGGCCTACGCGAGCTAACCGACTGCTGGATACGAACCCCACATGGGAGGCTGTTCTGGATGCCTTCCACGCACAGGGTATGGGGGCAGACAAGGCTTTAACACAAGCACGGCTCGCACGAATTCTCAGGGTCAACAACTACAGTCAGGAGACCGGAGAAATCAAACACTGGAAACCAAAACGACAATGATTATTATAGGATTATCGGGAAAAAAATTGAGCGGTAAGGATACCGTCTACGAACTGGCCGCTGAACTAATAGGCAGCGGGAAACGGATTGGGAGAGTTGCATTTGCTGACCCTCTCAAACAGGAGGTGAGTGAGATCACCGGGATGCGTATCGAGTTCATCGAGGAACACAAGTGCGAGTTCCGCTCGCTCCTTCAGGTATGGGGTACAGAGTTTCGACGGCGGTTCAATGGCAACGACTATTGGATTAACAAGATGGGCGAGATCATCAAAAAATCGAGTGACCATTTTGACGTGATCTTCATAACAGACGTGCGTTTCAAAAATGAGGCAGACTTCATTCGAGAGCAGGGGGGTCAGGTAGTCCGTGTTGAACGGAGGCAGTTCGATACCTATCCCGGTGAGATTGACACTCACGCGACCGAGAAGGACATGGACGACTATTCTCAGTTCGCCTACGTCCTGAACAATGACAAAACCAAAGAGATTCTGACTCGATCTGTCAGCACAATGCTCGAAACTTTAGGAGTCGATTTGAAAAATGCCGCTTGACCTTCCTATTAATTATGCTAATGAGAGGTTGCCTATGGTATCAGATGAGCTTATACTGTGGCTCAAGGAGGTTTTCCCTGACCGGATGCCAGACGAGACAGACATGAGTGATATTAGATTCAAACAAGGCCAACTGTCTGTGGTCAAAACCCTTACCTCTATCAATGCTGATCAATAAGTATGTGTCTATCCAAGCCAAAAGCCCCGAAAGCTATACCACCACCAGCCCCGGTGTTGCCTCCTATCTCCCCAAACAAGGCCGCTGTAGTGAAGAAGGGGGGCAAGAAGAAGGTCACCGTTGCGGGTAAAACGAGGCGGCGTGGGACAGCTCGGAGTGGTCTAGTGGTCTCACCCTCTGGTCTCAACAATGGAGGCAAGGGTGGAACCGGAATCTACGTTTAGATGTACACGGGAACCCTCAAATCTTGTTACGCGGCTTGCGAAGCTGATCGTGATCCCTATATACGCCGCGCTAGGGCTGCTGCTGATCTCACTATACCTTTCCTTGTCCCTCCTAATTCTGCTGGGGGAAGCACTGAGTATAATCAACCCTTTCAAAGTATCGGAGCCAGAGGAGTCAACAACCTCTCCTCGAAACTCCTCCTAGCTCTACTGCCTCCCAACTCACCCTTTTTCCGACTCGTCATTGATAAGTATGAATTGGATAAGGCATCCGAGGGGGAGGCCCAAGACCCGAACCTCAAGACCGAACTGGAGAAGGCACTCTCCGAAGTAGAGCGAGCGGTTCAGGCCGAGGTGGAGACCAGTGCTATTCGAGTGGGAGTCTTTGAGGCTCTCAAGCAGCTCATCGTAGCTGGCAACACCCTCCTATATGTCCCTGACAAGGGTGGGCTGCGTGTGTTCAACCTCGACCGCTACACCTGTAAACGTGACCCAATGGGCAACGTCCAGTCGATCATCGTCAAGGAGTCGGTTGACCCTGACGTGTTACCTGTCTCAGTGAAGGAGCAGATTGAAGAGGCCGGGGAACAGGTCACCACCAGCACCCACAACCAGAAGTCGGTGGATGTCTATACAGCAATTTATAGGGACGAAAAGAAATGGGTAGTTCGACAGGAGGTTGCCGACATCAATATCGCAGAGGCCGAGGGGGAGTATCCACTGGACAAGAACCCGTGGATGCCTCTTCGATATACTCGCATCGAAAATGAAAATTATGGTAGAGGATTCATCGAGGAGTATATGGGTGACCTTACCTCCCTCGAAGGTCTCACTCAGGCTATTGTCGAAGCCTCTGCCGCCGCCGCTAAAGTATTATTTTTAGTAAACCCAAATGGAACCACACGCCCACGCATACTGGCCACTAGTCCTAACGGTGCTATTGTTTCTGGCAACGCGCAAGACGTCACTGTCTTGCAGATGGAGAAATTTGCCGACCTCCGGGTGGCTCAAGAGACTGTAGAGCAGATCAAGGAGCGACTTGGGTTCGCCTTCCTAATGAACTCCAGCATACAGCGGAGTGGGGAGCGCGTGACGGCTGAAGAAATTCGCTACATGGCACAGGAACTAGAGGATGTACTAGGGGGTGTATACTCTATACTTGCACAAGAATTCCAGATGCCATTAGTAAACCGATTGATGGATCGGATGGGAAAAGCTGGCCGCTTACCTGAATTGCCCAAGAAGATCATTAAAACAACTATTGTAACAGGGCTTGAGGCACTTGGTAGAGGTCACGATCTCAACAAACTAGACTCCTTCGTAGCGGGAGCGAGTCAACTATTAGGCGAGCAGTTCACCTCCCATGTGAACATAGCTGATTACCTCAAACGACGAGCAACCTCGCTTGGTATAGATGCCGAGGGACTGATCAAGAGCGAGGAAGAACTTCAGCAAGAGCAGGAACAAGCACAGCAGCAGCAGATGATGCAGAGCATGGGGCCACAGGCCGTGAATGCTGCTGGGAAGATGGCCGCTGACCAGCCTGAGATGGCCGCGCAGATGGCTGAACAGGCACAGGCAATGCAGCAGTAATGAATCTATGTCTACAGACTACCCGTGGTATCACTACCCGCCTCCCAAGAGGATGCACTGCAATAACCCGGAGTGCTACGACGATGAGTGTCGTGGAGAATGTAATTTAGTGGAGACTAGAACCAATAAACAAAATCCGGCTGTTAGAAAGGCAGCCATTACTACGTTGTTTGGGGCTGGGCTGCAACCTCCACTATCCCCCGGCCTGTGATTGCAGGATTCGGGGGCTACTTTTAAGAGATGGAACGAGTAACAATAACCGACCAAGAGACTGGAGCCGATGCGCCAGAAGAGACCACTATACCTACTGAGGAAGCACCAGAGGGTGCGCCGGAGCAACAACAAGAGAAAGCACCAGAGCAATCAACCGACCGGCCTGAGTGGTTGCCCGATAAGTTTGACGGAGCAGAAGACCTCGCCAAAGCCTACCAAGCATTGGAGCGGAAAATGTCCGCTAAAGATGATGCCGAAAAAGGACTCATCACGCCCGATGATCTCAGTAAATATGAAGATGAGTACCTCAAGTCAGGCAGCCTAGATGAGGGGAGCTACACCGAACTAGCCAAGCGTGGTGTCAGCCGCGAGCTGGTAGACTCCTTCATTCAAGGGCGGGAGCTTGCCGCCGAGAAGATGGAAGGGGAGATGTATCAACTGACCGGTGGTAAGGAGGGGTATGGAGCCATGACGCAGTGGATGACGAACACGCTGACTCAGCCAGAGATTGACTCCTTTAATGAAGCCCTAGCTCAAGGCGGCGCGATGCCTGAGATGGCCATCAAGGGGATGTTCGCTCAGTTCACTCAAGCGGGTGGCTCTGTAGCACCCAACCCACCTAACCTCGTGCAGGGGTCAACTATACCTATGGCCGAAGGCGGCTATGGTTCCTCTGCTGAGATGATGCAGGACATGAAGCACCCACTATACCAAGCCGGTGATGCGAACTTTCACCGGAAGGTGGAGAAACGCTTGGCTGCAACTGATGGTGCGCTCTCTTAATGTGGAACAGTTATATCGAAATTAATATGCCTACGAAAAAAGAAACAGAAACAAAGAAAGCGGTGGAAGCCGAGGTGGTCTTCCAAGCTGCTCCGGTCACGAAGAAGCCGGGGTATAAGTCAACGGAGTTTTACATGAGCCTCTTTGCTGTAGCGATTGGAGCCGTTGTGTCCAGTGGAGCTGTCGAGGATAACGAATTCGCTACCAAGATTGTGGGCCTAGTGATGTCTGCGCTGGTAGCTCTCGGCTATACCGGCTCTCGCCTGACTTTGAAAAAGCTAGAGAACGATGGCAGCGGCACTAATAGCAATACTTAAAGAGATACTGCAACTACTTTGGAATGAATCTACCAAGCCAGTTAAAGCGTCTATTGCTCCTGCTATACCTCGCAAGTTGCGTGATGCTTGGGAGCAGCGGATGCGTGAACGGTGGAAAAAGAGTAGTGTTCATCGACCCTGACGATACTTTGATTAGATTAGGGCCAGACGTTAGAGGTCATGTCTACTGGTACAACGGCCCGGATCAAGGCTGGGTATATAGTAGGAACAAGGTTCAGCTACCAGAGGGATGGTTCGCTGGATCAATGAATTTGCCCGTACCACGGGATTTGCCTGAAGAGGAAACTGAATAGCCTGTTACGACAGATAACTGTAAGGGACAACGGAGGGTGTTTTAATAGACTGTGCTGAGTGGCATGGTCGCTTATGTGTTTTAACTTATAGTAACGAAAGGATTATTTAGATATGCCTACTAACTTATTTGGTAATAATACCAACTCCTTACCAGTTGCGGGTCGCGTTGGCTCCAACCTTCATGGTAATGACACCACGGGTCTTTTCCTCAAGAAATTTGCAGGAGAAGTCATGACGGTCTTCGATGAGAAGAATATAATGAAACCTCTTCACACGATCAGAACGATCTCGAAGGGGAAATCAGCACAGTTCCCAGTTATTGGTACAGCCAATGCAGGGTACTACACTCCGGGTACTGATATTCTCGACAACGATGTCGGAACAGGTACTGACGCTGGTGGTGGTCTCAACAACATGAAACAGACGGAAGTCATGATTCACATCGATAAGGTTTTGATGTCCTCGACATTCATTGCCTCCATTGATGAGTTGGTCTCCCACTTCGACGTTCGTGCTCCTTACACGCATCAACTTGGTGAAGCCTTGGCAAATCAGTTTGATAAGAACGTGCTCAAGGTAGCCGTCAAGACCGGTGCGAAGCAGGGTTCAGCAGGAGTTCTCGAACCTTCAGATGCGTGGATCGAGAACCAAACTGGACGAGGCTCGGTTGTCTATGCAACGAGACAGGCGGGAGCGTTGGCTGACACCGCAAACACTGCGGTTGCCTCTACTGATGGCACAGAGGATACGCTACGGACAACCCCGACTGCATCCGTCATTCGCACGGCTCTCTTTGAGTCTGCGCGTTTGCTGGACGAGAAGGATGTTCCGAGTTCTGATCGGTACGCCATTATTACCCCGGCGATGTATTACGAGTTGATTAACAGTGACGAGATTGTCACCAACTCTGTGATCAACCGGGATATCGGTGGTGAGGGTAGTATAGCTGCTGGTACGATCACTCGTATCGCGGGTATCAACCTGCTGGTGAGTAATCACCTCCCTGACTCAGACCTGACTCCCGGTTCTGGAGGTCACGCAAATCGCTGGCAGAGCCAAGCCAATGGTAATGACTACGGCTTGAACTACGAGCACTGTGCCGGTCTCGTCTTCCAAAAAGGCGGGTTTGGTACGTTGAAGTTGCAGGACTTGACGATGGAGAATGAATATCTCATTCAGCGTCAGGGCAATCTGTTTGTCGCCAAGTACAGCATGGGTCATGGGCCTCTTCGCCCTGAGTCGGTTGTTGTTTGGAGTGACAAAGAGGCTGCGCTTGCATAATAACTAACACATTGGGAACCCCTTGGAATACCGGGGGGTTCCCTCTTTTTTTAATTATGGCTTACGGAGCATTTACAACAAAACTAGAAGCAGTCAATCAGATGCTGTCCACGATTGGGCAGTCGCGTGTGAGCACCCTTGTGGGCGTAGGTGGTGACGCTGCTGAAGCCATCCTAGTGCTCGACGAGATTGACAAGGAGGTGCAGTCGGAAGGCTGGCACTTCAATAAATTTTATTCGGAAGTCCTCGCAAGAGGTACAGCCACTGGTACAGCCACTTGGGCTAACAATGCATGGACTTCCACCACTGCTACCTACCTATCGAAGGGGGAAACTATAACCTTTGATGGGGCTAACTATGTAGTCGCTACAGTGACCGCCGACACCAAGGGCTTCACACTGACACCGGCCACTAATCCCGGTACAGGTACATTCTCTTATAGTAAGCGTGTTGCTACACCTTCCACGGCCCTGAGCATTGATACACCGACAGGCGTATACGATCCCATCGTGAGGGGAAGGTTCCTATATGACAAAGCCAAGGCTTCCTACGAGTTTGATGCTGACCTGACTGTCTCCCTTACTTATCTCATTCCCTTTGAACAGTCCGATGCAGGAGAGCCATCACTGCCTGAGTATGCGCGGAGGTATATCTCCACGAAAGCTGCACGGGTCTATGCAGGACGCTTTGTCGGTGACCCACAGCTCATACAAACAGCGGCACAGTCCGAGGCACAGGCGAGAGCCATCATGATTCACAAGGAAACCGAACTGGCTGACACCAACATTTTCCAGAGTCCGCTGGCCTTCTATACTGTGAACCGTAACGCCGTGTCGAATGTCCTGCATGGTGGTAAACTCGTAAACTAATGCCTTTCGTAAAAAACGCAGCTACGACACTCTCGCAGGGAGTAAGCCAACAAGCCGAAACGCAGAGGTTCCCCTCACAGGCAACGGAACAGATCAACGCCTACTCTTCTCCGGTGAAGGGACTACTGAAGCGACCTCCCGCAAAGTTCGTAAACAAAATCTCAGTTGATTCGTCGAAGTCATTCGTACATACGATCAACCGAGATTCCAGTGAGCAGTATGTGGTTGTTGTGAACCCCTATGAATCTGCTGTGGTCACTGACTTTGTACACGGCTCAGACACGATAACCATAGCCTCTGAGTTAATCGTAGATGACCGTATCCGGTTTGCTCCTGCGACGGATAACGCTGTACTGCCGACAGGATTACAGGAGGGTAGAGATTACTACGTCAAAAGCAGCAGTGCGAATGGTTCCAATTGGGATATAACTGTGAGTCGAACCAAGGGAGGTTCACTACAGAAAATTGGTAAGGCTACCATTGACAGCATCACACTACAATCAGTACGCCATACAGATAACCAATGGGTTGATGGTGTCTTCGCTGTTAAGTTTGATACTGATCATGGCCTTGTTGAAGGTGACACAGTAGCCGTCCACGGTTTAACCGGAGCCATTGGCGATCTACTGGATGCCAGTGAGGGCTATGAGCTTCGCGTTCCTACCAAGAATTTCGATTACTATGACGCAGTTAAAACGAATGATATCTGCGACGGTGGAGCTACCAGTTTAACAATATACGCACTAGAGTTTCCCCTGCTGAGTGGGGCTGTCCTAACCTTCCCCCTGAGTGGAGCAACATTCACTTTGGATGCCGATGCTGCTGTCAATGCTACTACCCTATCGGGGGTTGCCTCCGGTACATCTGGAATCACTGCAATAGGTGATGGGCAGACTGGATACTCACCAACACCTTGGCCAGCCGATACATTCCTATTAGGGAAAGCCAGCGGAAACAAAGACAGTATAGCCGACAAGCTTGGCTACGTTGTGGATGAAACATGGAAGTCTATTCACAACATGGGTTCAGGTACAATGATGATGGGTAGTGGAGACATCCACTGGACACCCTTACTTGGAACCTCGCTAACAGCAAAGAGTAATACCTATTCCAAGACTCTCATCTATGACTGGAACGACACCGGTAATGAGACTTTCCCTACTGACTCTAATAGTCACCAGTGGACACCGTCAGACCTTGTCGGTTCCCTAGTTGCCTTTAATGGGGTACGCAATAAGTCCACAGGTATCCGGGCAATCGTTACAGCAGCGGATAATAATGCGAGGACGATCACACTGGATCGGTATGTAAATTTTGAGGATCAGTATTTTGATTCAGTTGATTATATAGAGGAAGGGATGACCGGCACTGTAGGTGACGCAGTTGCTTACAACACCACAACCAATCCCAAGTGGGTCTTCCTGACCTTTTGGGCTGACACCTCTACAGCCAACTACGCCCCTAACAACAACCCTCGCGTTATGTCAGACTCTTGGGTCAGTGCGGCCTTCTGTGGATCGAACGAGGGGTCAGGCAGCCATCAAGTGGAGAAGGGAGGCATTCATGTCTACGACTCTAAGACCGGGGAGGATTATCCTATTGACATTTCGGAAGGTTTTGACTATATTAATGATGGCAATAATCCCCAAGCAAACCTCAAGGCTGTTACCGTTGCTGATTATACTTTTCTTGTTAACACTGCTAAGGTTATAGCTGCAAAGAAGGAGGTCAAGTATGACAAGAAGTACGAAGCCTTCATCACTTGCAAGACAGCCGACTACGGTAAGGCATACAAGCTGAAGGTAGGTGACAAGGCTACACCACTGGATGCCGTCAAGTCTCCTTATGGATCAAACATACCAGTCACTACCACCGCCTCTGTCATAAATACGGCAACCACTCTTCCCGTTGAGTCACTAGATATCGCCTTGGTTAACGGGGCTGTTATCGACTTCGGAGACGGGAACAAGTTCACGCTGAACCAAGCAGCAGCCATAGGAGCTACTACACTTAACGGAGCAATGTCAGGGAGTGCCGCTGATGGTGTAGTAGGGACAACATTGAACACCTCGATTTCGGATAATGCCTATGTCGATATACCGGGGAGTGATAAGAACCGGAAGGATGGTAAGTGGGCATTTCGTATACAAGCCAAGACAAACGATCCGAAGTGGAATGGCTGGCAGTTTCGCTTTGTACAGAATTGGAAATGGGACAGGGACAACTACCCATTAGCCCCCAATTATAACAATAAATTTTTCAAGCATGAGGACTTAAAACCTAACACCACTCTATCCCTTGGAGGTATAACTGCTCCCGGTCAGTATTATTATCTCAATGAGAAGATTGCTGTGCATATGCCTGAGTGGGAAACCGATGGTGGTAAGCAAATCATTGTCTATGTGAACTTCAACTGGACTTCGCTACCTACAACTACGGTTCAGGATGTCATTGACGCCTTCGACTCTATAGCTGCTCTCAAGGATTGGGAGATCAAGATGCTTACCGGTACAGACTACAAGACCTCTCCCAGTCCAGACGCTTCTGGTAACACAAAGGAGCCAGAGTATACCACGCCAGTCCTTGCCTCAGATAACTCAGATGCGGGTGACTTTACATTCTCTCATCAGATTCTTGGTAAGCGTGGGGAGCTAATCAAAGGGGAGTACAGTACGAGGGAGGTTTGGGGTGTAGAGAAGTACGAATTTTGGATGGGACGGGATGAGAGTGTAGCCTCTGTTCATGCTGTAGGCTCTGGTCAGGGAACCGTGACTGGTTATCGCGCAGCAGGGTACTTGTCTCCTACTTCGTTGAACGTGGATAGAAGCTATTTCTCCTCTAAAGGTAGCCGCGTTGAGGGGGGCTGGCAGTGGGAGACTAGCAACATCCTCAATTCCCGTGTCGTTGAGACCGGCGAGTACTGGTATACGACTCCACGCTGGACAGGTGCAGATACACAGATGGCTATAGGCACTGAGCGTATAGCTGAGATGCTGGCGAGTGACGCCAAGATTAGTGGAGGCTTTTGGGGAAGTGATTCTGTTCATAAAGCGAATGGACGCCTAGTGACAGGGAAACCGATGGGGTTTGCAGACACAAGTGCGTCAACCTTTACTGAGAGTGAAGCAGGGAAGGGTAAAGAGAGCGCACTAGGTTTGACCTACCGCCCAACTGGCGAGGGATACCTATGGGACGTTAACAGTGCTAAGATTCTAGGCAAAGACTTTGAAGGTCATGACCACAAGAGCAGTTGGCAAGTACAGCAGCAGGGGTACACCGTTGCCTTAATGTCTCCAGATCGTGACCTGTTCAATATTTCTGTAGAGGATGATCTAGGTGGGAACGGACTGAAGCTAACTTTCTTTGAAGTGGATGAGGAGGCTTCCTTACCGGAGATTTGCCGACATGGTCACGTTGTAAAGGTAGTAGGAAATGCTCGTGAAGAGGCTGACGATTACTACCTCCGGTTTGAGGCTGACGATCCAAACAACTTCAGTATGTTGCAGCATGGTCGCTGGGTAGAGTGCGTAGGCTACGAGCAAGCATATAAGTTTGATAATTCTACAATGCCTCTGGCTCTTGTCAGGGACTACAACGACGATGGGGCTACTGTATTTCGTTTGGAATATATTAAGTGGGCTGAGAGAGCCGCTGGCGACCAGCAGTCGAACCCGTTCCCCTCCTTCGTAGGCCACACTGTGAATGACATCTTCCTGTTTCGGAACCGCCTCGGCTTTTTGAGTGGGGAGAATGTCATCCTCAGTGAAGCAGGAGAGTACTTCAACTTCTTCCGTACCACCGTTGCAGCATTACTCGACACGGCTCCCATTGACATCACAGCCAGCACCAACAAGGTCTCGCTCCTGAGAAGTGCTGTCCCGTACAACGAGAAGCTCATTCTCTTCAGTGACCTCACTCAATTTATTCTGGATGCCGAACCGTATCTGTCACCGAAGACGGTCACCCTCGTCCCGGCTAATGAGATCGAATCAATTCCAGATGCTGAACCAGTGGCTACCGGCGGGTCGCTATACTTTGCTTCCCAAAAGGCTGGCTACTCAGGGATGGGGGAACTGATCCCGTCCCGTGATGATGCGGATCACATGGAAGCACACGACGCCACTGCTCATATCCCCAAGTACATCAAGGGGAGTATCAAGCGGATCGCTGCTGCCACCAACGAGGATGTCATTTGCTGCATTACAGGGGAGACAGACAAGGCTATCCTGTATGTCTATAAGTTCTTCCGCAACATGGAAGGCCAGCGGGTTCAATCTGCTTGGTTCAAGTACCAGTTTGGTGATGACGGTGACTATATTCATGACATATCATTCCTAGCCAACACTCTCTATATTGTCCTCAAGCGAGGAGCTGACCACTATGTTGAGAAACTACGCTTTGAGGATGCGGTCAAAGACTTGAAGGCTGACGGCGATGCGATGGAGTACGAGGTGCTTCTCGATCACCGACACGATAAACCAGCCTCTACTGTCTACGCCAACAACGTGACCACCGTCACGCTACACGCAAACTACAAGGTCACCTCAACCATGAAGCTGGTGACCGAGGATGGCGTACAGTATAGCTCATCTACCACAGGAGGGAACATCTTCACTGTCGGTGTTGACCTGACCTCGGTGAATTTCTTTATAGGGGAACCCTACACACTCGCTTACACCTTCAGCCAAACCTTCCTGAAGACCGAGAAGACCATCGAGGGTGGTCGTATGCAGTTGCTAGGAGCACGACTAGAGTATGCGAACAGCCGCACGTTTGACGTTGATATCACACACAACCCTACCAAGGTTGCCCCTAACAAGACCACTGACACCCATACGTTTGCCACCGACTTGGGAGCCATCATAGGGACAGCAGACCTACAGGATGGGTTCTACCATTTTCCAATTATGGAGAGGAATGACCGGACTGAGATCACACTCAAGAACTCATCCCCATATCCTTCAGACTTTTTAAGTATAGACTATGAAGCTAGAGCATTTCAGTACGGAACGCGCTGGAGGGGCTAGATGGAATTTCGGAAAACTATATGTTGAACATTCCTCTATCCACGACGCAACCCCACTTGCTGATAACCTCCGATCTGCTGATCGAGACGAACTCGCTGCCGTCACAATCGAGCCTCCTGTACAAGTGCTTATCGATGGAATCCGGAACAGTTCCCCCTGCTACACGATCCGTGTCACCGACACAGGAAGACCCTGTGGAGTCTTTGGTACTCGTCAATCTGACAGTCCCGGCTGCGGTGTGGTTTGGATGCTCGGCACTGACGATCTCACTAGACACCGACGATCATTCTTACGCTATTCACGCAGATGGTTAAAGGAACTACACAACCACTACGACTTGCTATACAATGTGATCGACGCAAGAAACAAGTTACACATCAGATGGCTCCAGTGGATGGGGTTCGAGTTTGATATGGATATACCGAAGTACGGAATAGAGAAGAGACACTTTATATTTTTTAAGCACTATGAACGAAGCTGACTTATCACCACTGATACACGCCTGTCACCCTGTAGCCCTTCTTATCGGCTCTATGGTGGTGAGTGCTGTCCAAAACAAAACAGCCTACGACCAAGCAAAGACCGACGCGAAGTCACAGGAAGATTTCCAGAGGGCCAAGGGGCAGCAGATGATTGACATGGATGCCGCCAATATGTCGGAGAAGGTCAACCGTCGCGCTGAAGACCTTGCACAAGGATCGAGAGACCGGGCGGAGATTCAGAAGAAAGCGCAGATCGTTACAGCACAGGGGCGAGCACAGATAACAGATGCTGGCCTCGCAGGAGGCACAATGGATGCCCTAACAGATGAGTTTAATGCGCGTGAGGCAGCCTTGATGGAAGGCTCATACCTAGAGGATGATCTGGCTCTCAATCGATACCGCCGTGAGCTAGAGGGATCACGCGAGCACGTCAGGGGAAGACTGCTGGCAAACTACCGACCTATCAACCAGCCCAGTGGTGCTTCCTATGCCATGAACTTTGCGGCTGACTCAATGGCAGCAGGAGCCTCCTACTACGCCAGTAAAAAATAGTAACATGGCACGAAAAAGAGTTCAGACATCTCCCGACGAGATGGGACAGGTTCCCAAGCGGAAATCACAGTCTAGCCCACAGTTCTCAATTAGTGCTGGGGCGAACGGAGCCACGGCTGTCGGCCCTAGTGCTGGCGCACAGATGGTTCAGGCACTCGCCAAGTTCAATCCGGCACTGCAAGCCTTCGGTCAGACCATTGTCAAGAAACGTGATGCGACGGCTGAGGCAGGGGCCATGTCGTATCTAGAGGAGCTGGAGAAGGGTGTCTCAGATCACTCGGTAGTGATTAAGAAGCACCTCAAGGATGCCGGGGCCAGTCAGTGGAACAACTACTACATTTATAGAAATGCCATCGTCAACAATGGGGCTAACTTTGCAGAGCGGGATGCTCGAAAACTCGAAGGCAATCAAGAGCTACAGCAGCAACTTCATGCTCTCTCGAAAACCACTGACTCGGCAAACTTTGAGGCCGACGCTCGCGAGATAATTGAGAGAGGTATTGACTCGGAAGGTAACCCCTTCTTTCCCCTTGAAAGGAATGTTGAGAAGGGAGCCGAGAAGTACTGGGAGTATGGCTATGGCCCTGCTTGGATCACAGCTCGTGACAACCTCATTGCACCTCACCTCAAAGCCTTTCAGCAGACACAACAAACCGAGACTCATCTGCGATTCTTCGAGCGTGGTCGCACCATTCTCTCCTCTCTTGTTACCGGCAAGGAGGGTGAGTGGACGAAGAACTTCAAGGAGTTTCGTAAGTTCGTGTCGCACCAGTATGGGGGATACCCAGATCAAGACCTTGGCTATAGTCAGGCTGTCTTCGACAATATCATTACCCCTGTATTTGAAGACCTAGCAAAGAACCCGGATAACGACATTCAGATTCAAGCTGCTCTATCCAAGGTGCTGACGATGACGCGGGATGACCCCAAGACGGGAGGCAGGGTTCAGCTCTGGAAGAAGCAACAAGACCTCAGTAGGCAGGATGGTATCCAATCAATTGACGCCATTCGCCTCTCCATGCAGGAGATGGAGGATAGGGCTGCTAAGTATCAGTCAGGGAGGGAGGCATTAATCAAGCAGGGCTACGTAGATAAGATCGCGCCTGTCCTCAAACACTGGAAGACTTTGAAGGAGGAGGAGGAGTACAAGTCTATCTTTCAAGAGACCGGCGTATACACAGTTGAGGATATACAGGATCATAGGAACTGGCCCCTTCTAGTGACATCCCTTCTGAAGCATCCAGATTTTGATAACCAGCCAAAGGACGTCTCTGAAGCCGCGACTCGGCGGGTGCTATGGGACAGCATAGAAAAAGCAAAGACCTCATTGCAGCAGCTTGATGTAGATAAGTATAAGACGAAGGGCGACTTTCAAGCGGCGATACTAACCGAGATGCAATCCATCATTGCTGAGGACAACGCTGATATGTTCGATCAGTTCCTTCCCTCCATCAATAATGCTATAGGAAGCACGGCTGCAACGAAAGAAGAGGTCTTGGCGAACATCATGAAGAGTCTCGATCCAGTCAAGATGGAGCAGGACTTTTGGGCTAGAAACCCTAGTCTCCCTCGCAACGCCATTCCCTACATGGACGCACTCAAAGGTTGGGTAGCGAAGGCTTATGACCCCCTCACGAAAGCAGCAGCACGGGGCAAAGCACACGTAGCACGAGCCTACCTCAAGGCTAACGCCAGTACGCAAGACCTCATTGCTCAGAAAGACATCCTTGAAGATGCTGTTCTGGAGGTTGACGACCAAACGATTGACAAGGAGCTAAACAGTATAGTGTCCGAACTAGACAAGGCCATTGACCTCAAGCCCTATCTCACCATTTCGTCAACTGACATGGACGACCTCTTGCAGCAGGGTCTTACAAAAATACCCAACGCTCAAGTCGATGAGATCATTGCACTGGCGAGTAAGAATCCCACAGTACCCGACCAAAACGCCGTGCCGAATCAAGGGGGGCCGGACACCTCGGCAACCTTGAAAGCCCAACAAGTCATGATGTCCATCAAGGACAAGGCGACTGCTATTTATCGAGAGGAAGTCCGGCGAGCACTTCGTAACATCGAGCCAGCCGCGAGGAAGGCGTTTTGGCAGGATGAGGGTGGTGATGCGGAGGCAAGGAAACGAACGGTGGAGCGACTCAGTGGTATGCAGAATGAGCTACTGCAACAACACCAGCAACTCACTACACAACAAGCTTCGCACCAAGCTGGCGTTTCAAAGACGCACCTTGGGAGGCTTGCTCCCCCCGACCAAGACCGTCTGACTGACCTCTCAAAGTACGAGAGCCAGTTCCTGTGGGATGAGGAGACAGGAGTGGGTACTAGACCGCTTGATGAAGTAATGGAATCCCCCAGCGTCATGCTGGAGTTTACTGCTGGCCCGGAAGGTCAGAGACGTTTCGAGAGACTACACGCTCTCAAGCAGGAGCGAGCTACGGAAAAGACGTCACTCGGAAAAAAACTTTACGAAGCTAGGGGTCAACTCACGAAACGACTCACAGACGGTTCTTCGGAGAGTGCTATAGCCCTAGCGCAGGACAAGGTCGAGGAGCGAGAGCGGGAGTATAAGGCTCATCACATGGCCTTTGAAGGTCTCGACTGGCGTAAGCTCGGTGACGCTGATGGCTACCAGATAGAAATCCCCAAGGTGAGTTATGATCCTGACGGAGGTAAGGCTGTCGGTTTCACCATCACCCTGAACCCCAATGTAGACCCAGTCTCAATGGAGACCACCCTCATCTACACATCACCATTCGATATGGAGGCGACAGGGGAGATGCTAAACACATGGGAAGCCAAAGGTGGCGGGTGGACAGCGGAGATTGATCCAGAGACTGCACCGGATGACTTGAAGCTCCACGCCAAGGTGATCCAGAAGATGCAAGGATTTAACATACTAGCGTCCGAACCTAATGAGCGAGCTAATGCACATCGCCAGTACTCCAGCCTTAATAAGAAACAATTTGCCATGCTGTATACCCGTCAGCCAGAGAAGATGGGTCACATTCATGACGCCTATGAGGATCAAGCTGTACGCCAATTTGCTGACCCACAAGGCGGCTACGAGAAATGGCAGGGGGAAGAATATACTGAGAACGAGAAGGAGTGGCTTCAAGCTACCATTGAACAGCGGGATGATATTATCGCTGGTGACTATGACACCGAAAAGGGAATCACAGGGCCACAGGCCACGAAGCTGGTAGGCCAATTAGTGGGTGGAATGGATAACTTGGGAACATCCAAGTATGAGCTACTGGATGAGCATACGTCTGTAGGTCGCCGGAGTAAGGAAGTCGCCTCACTAGAAGAGGTCATTGCAGAGCAAATGGCACTGACCCTTGTGGGCATACAGAATCCCATAACGCTGGATGAGACGCAGAAGCAGAAGAATGACGAAGTGTACTGGTCGCGAAGCGTAGAGGACTTTGAAAATATATGGAGTGACTTCTGGAGGGATGAAGGTGCGGAGTCGCGTGTACTTCCCGGTGATATATGGGGCGTTCCTTACACGCGCCTGACGGCTGAGAAATACGAGCGGCTGAAGACAGAGACCAAACGCATTACCTCGCTGATGAAAAGTGGGATGCCTTCACCTGAACTGGCCCAGCTATACAACCGGCTGGTAGCAGCGGAGGGTGATTACTTTGAGAATAAATATAACCGCAAGAACGCTTTTGGTGTCCAACCATTGCTCATTCCCCTCCCGACAAAGAACGAGCCTTACCACGAGCCACTCAAGGATCAACCTGACTGGACGGTAGAGGGAGTGCTAGGGAAAGAGCAGCCAAAGTCGAGTGAACTAAAACCATAATGGCAGTTAATAATCACGTAGTACCCAACCCCATGAGGAAGGGTCTTGGATCGGTCTCAGAAGTAGAGCGGTATGGCCGCCAGCTCCAAACCATCTTGTCTCAGCAACCCGGCTCTCAACGCAGTCATGACTATAGGCAGTACGAGCTGAGGGAACGTCCTTGGCAAGAGAATACCTATAAGGCTATGGGTAAGGGTCTACTCAAGGCAGCGGAGAGCACCGTCAACTTCATACCCGATGTAATGGGAGCCTCGGAAAGGGTTGCCACCTTCTCTGACTACGTCGAAACCAATCCCTACTCTACACAGTTTGGAGTTGTCGAAGATTTATCCCAACTGGGCTTCGGCCTTATCGCTGGTGGGCCTATTAAGAAGGGTATCCAAAAGACCCTCAAGTCGAGCCACAAGTATTTACGTGATAAGCAGCTCAAGAGGCTCAGTAAGCGTGGGCGTCCCAACTTGTCGAAAGCATGGAGTATTGCGAGTGAGGGTGCATTACGTGGTGGTATCGCTGAACTGCTGGCCTTCCGGGGCCAAGACGAAGCCCTCCTCATGGAAGAATTTTTCGACTACCACCCCGAATGGAAGAAGGCTTACGATCAAACGACTGCTGAGGACGGCTGGGAAAAGAAGAGCCTACAGGAGCTGTCCTTCTCCTTTCAGAACTCATTGAAGAATATCATGGGCCGGGGGATGTTCGCCGTTGAGGGAGCACTGATGGGGGCTGCTGCAAACTTCCTCATGGCAGGAGGCAGGGCTGCTTGGGCAGCACGACAGAAGCATAAGGTTCGCAAGGCTGGCCAACGTACTGATAAGGCTGGTGAATTAGATGCCGACGCGGTTGAGGCGGGTTCCAAAAACAAGGGGGCAAAGGAGGAACGCTTGGAGGCGATTAGGGAGAAGCAGGAGGCAGCCGCATTTAAGGAGCAAGCCGACGCAAGGGAAGCCCTCGATAAGGCTCACGCTGATGCCACAGAACGCGCCGGTAAAAGCCGTGGTGATTCTCATGAAGACCTTGGTCGAGACACCGATGTAATCCCTGACGAACTCGACTCGTCGTACATCGCCCGAACAGGCGGACGGGATATCACTGAAAAGGAGGGAATCAAGGACTCCTTATTTGTGACCAAGCCACTGGCGCGAGCTGATGCGGAGTTTACACTACGTCACATCTCCAGCCCCCCACCAGCACCGGGTACAAGCGCAACCAAGGTCAGCATCACCGATAAGAATGTTGTTCAGGTAGACCGGGACGCAATCCAAACTGAATACATGGCTTCGCGGGAAGGCAAACAGATAAGCGACAGCACCTCCTTCCAGTCAGCCGACGTTTTTGATAATGCAATAGAGTATGAGAAGTATCTGATCGAGCGGGAGAAAGCCAAGAAGTTCTTCCCACAGATGAAGAAGGAGAGCACAGCCAATTACCAGAAACGGCTGGAGCAACACTCTGTTAACGAAGCCAAGAGGCGTGGCTTGGGTAACTTCTACAAGTATGAGTTTAACGCTCCCAAGAACTTGAAGCACTTGGAGCTTACTGAAGAAGAGAAGATGATGGTTCTCTTCAAGAAAGGCGTTGATGCCAAAGGCGTGAAGCGGATTACACAGATGCTTAATGGCCGCATACCGGGAGTTGGCCCTGCGAGAATCCTAAAGGAAGCCGAGGAGCTGTTCCGTCTGGATACCTCCAGCTCGGATACAGGGGTAAAGTATTTTCAAGGCCGACTGATGCACTTCTTCATGAACAGCCTTCGGGATAACGTGGAGAATGTCACTGACAAAGATACGATGGCCAAAGCTATTGGCTATCTACATGACCCGGAGGGTTCCACGTTGATGGACATTATGGGGGATACCTTCTTGGACGGCCTCGAAGAACTAGCCGGGAGTCATGGCCTATCTGAGCGAGCCATGATGCACCGACTGATGAAGGGCAGGGGAACTGCAAAACATTTCTATGGTGATTTGGACTCGAAGGCTATCCGTGAGAAGGGTGTCTTGCAGGATGAGAAAGCTCTGCGTGAAATGAATGTGAGGGTACTGGCTTACCGGATGGAGCAAGTCATAGGCATGAAGCGTTTCCGCCATCTCACCAAGAAGTTTTCCCAACTCGGCCCGGATGAACTCAAGACATCAAGGGTTTCAGAGCAGTACATCGAAGAGATGGAGCGACAGGCTGAGAAGATCAAGACCATGCAAAAGCTCAAGGAATCATCTGGTCGTGTCCTTCGAGCATGGAGGGACTTCAATGATCCGGCATATGCAGGGATAGAGAGGGGGGAAGCCCTTACACGGCATGGGTCGCTAGAGCAGCTACAAATTCACGCCAAACGCACTGATGCTATTATTGATGGCTCAGACGATTTACTGGATGCATCACACGCCGCTGCTGACGCGCTTGTGAAGCGGACAAAGATGATTGATATCCACAACGAGTACTGGCTGAATGCCATTCTGAGTGGCACGAAGACCCAAGTGGTCAATACACTCTCCACCGGTCTACATATGTACTACAAGCCGATGGAAGGTCTCCTCGGAGCAGCGTTAAGTGGTAACAAGGAAGCTAGAGCCGGGATGGTGAAGACCCTTACGGAGACTGCCATGATCAACGCACAGGTGACCCGTGTACTGGCCAAGCTGGGTATCAACAAGATCGCACGTAAGGCTGGCTTGCGGAGTCAGTCGAAGTATCTCTCCAAGAGAAAAGAAATTTATAAAGGGAAGGGGGGAGCCGCCACAGATTCGTATGAACAAGCTGTAGGAGCGGTAGCGGGTGCGCGGAAATCGTTCCGGACAGCGGAAGGCACACTCACGAAGAGTGCTGACCTGTTTGACACCTTCCCGATAGGAACAATTGGCCGTCACGCCCTCTCCGAGAACGCCAGTGAAGTCGCCAAGGAGACTGTCGATTACCTTGGTAACATGATTCGGATTCCATCAAGAATAATGATCAGCACAGATGAACTCTACAAACAGATATCATTCCGTGCTGCCTCGATGGGTAAACTTTCCCACGAGGCTGTGTTAGCCGGGAAGACCAGTGTGGACGACATCGCTGAGTATGTCGGAACAAGGTTCAATGGAATGATCCGGGCCGATGGGAAACGCATAACACAAGGGAACCTCAAGGAGGAAGCCCAGCGGCTGTATGCAAAAGAGGTGAAGGATGCACAGGACAACATGACGTCCTTCGACGTGACGGAAGAGGATTTTGTAAGGGATCACATGACACAACACTCTGATCCTATTACCGAGAAAGCATCTGACTATGGTATGCACTGGGCTGAAGATTCCACATTCACACGCCGACTGGATGCCGACTTAACGGAACTACAGGAGCTGAAGAAGGTCTCCTCGAACAAGCACTCCTTCACACAGGGGATACAGGACTTTGTAAATGAGCATCCCTTCATGAGGCTGATGATGCCCTTCATCAAAACTCCAGTGAACATTCTTAAATGGCCTATGCAAAGAATGGCATTCATCGCCAGCCCAAACGGGAAGGTTCTTGGACATGAGCTTGAGTGGGTGAAGAACCTCCACATGAGGTATCAAGCCGACATGGCTAGTGGGGATGCCCTACGCGCAGCCCAAGCAAAGGGCCGACTATATGCTGGTCGCTTCTACTGGACAGGTCTCCTATTTGCCGCCTACTCAGAGACCATCACAGGAGCAGGGCCGAGTAACCCACGTAAACGACAGAACTGGATGGCCACAGGTCGTCGTCCTTATTCGGTTCGTATCGGTGACACCTATGTCAGCTATGCCCGACTTGATCCATTTGCTCTCCCAATGGGCCTTGCAGCCGACATCTATGAAAAGAGCTTTTCGCTACTGAAGGATGGTGATGTAGACGAGGACTGGCTCCAGAGTACGTTACTGGCTGGTGCATACTCACTGAGTCACAACATGGCTGACAAGTCGTACCTAGCTGGGATTAACAATGTCCTCATGGGCTTGACTGACCCGGAGCATGAGATGGAGGGACTCATCAAGCGGCACACGACCTCGTACATCCCTCGCATCGTCAGCCAGTGGACACCCATAACGGATGACCACTACATGAAGAAGACCTATGGCCTCCTTGAGGGTATAACGTCTCGCATTCCCTTTGCGGCCTCTGGTATTGAGCCAATGCGAAACTACGTTGGGGAGCCTATGGAGGCCATGTATGAGCCTTCTGTGTGGGCAAGTGGGATCAACCCCTTCATGATGTCCAAGGCAAACAAGGATCGGGTGTTGGGTGAGTTGGAGCATCTTGAGTATGGCTTTGGCCCTCCTTCTCCAAAAATCAAAGGCAGCCGTCATCTCGATATGAGAAAGTTCCGGAATCCGGATCGAGGGAACCAGTCTGCTTTTGACCGATACCAAGAAGTGATTGGTGAAGTCAAAACACGTAATGGTCATGGCATTCGGGAGGCTCTGGCTGCTCTCTTTGATACTCCTCAGTATAAGAGAGCGTCTGAGCTGCACGAGCAAGGGAACCTAGAATTTCATAACACCTTCCGTGATCCACGAGTGAAGTGGGTTAAGGCGGTAATGTATAAATACAGAGCGGCTGCTAAAGCTCAAGTCTTGAGGGAGTACCCTGACCTGAGATCAGCAGTACAGGCATTTGACAACACCGTCACATCACAGCTAATAGACCTTATTAAAACATAATGGGATACTCACGATATATTTCCGCGTTCACTACCAGCTCACAAGGAGGGTATAGTCACACGATCTCGAACCCCGATAATGAGAGCTTCAGCTTTGCCGAGGTAGATCATATTAATGTTTTCCTCTCCGACGCAGGACAGGCTCTAGCCTCCTTCCAGTCAGCCGTCCTCTCAGGTACAGCCAACCGGTACTTGAGCCACACACTTATAGGACAGACCCTCACGTTTTCGGGGCTGGAGGAATCCACAAGCTATTGCTTTCAGGTCAAGCGGGTCACCCCAAAAGCTACACATTTTGTAGACTTCCAAGCGGGTGCTCCCTTGACCGAACTAGCTCTTGACAATTCCAATAAATACACCCTATATAGGTCTCAGGAGTTGGAGGATGATATGGGGGAGAATTTGCTTACACTTGCCAAGATGAAAGCCTTGGCTTCAGTGAGCGGAGACTTTGTAGATACCACGAGCACTCAGACGGTATCTAACAAAACACTACCATCTGGAGGAGCAACCGGAACCCATATTGACATGGGTCTCGCAAGTTTTATCGGGTAACAACTAACAACTACAACAATGGCAAATACGCTACAAATCAAACGGTCTACGGCATCCGGCACGGGTAATCCCGGTGTTGATGATTTAGCCTATGGGGAACTCGCATGGAACAACGGACAGAACCGACTCTTTATCGGACGGCAAGCGGCAAGCACCGTCACAGCACAGGAGGTTGGCCCAAGGGCTACATCCGCTGTACCCGGACTAGCTTCCTTCAGTTCTGATGACTTTGACGTCTCGGAAGCTGACTACGCTACTGGAGCGGGATCAGCGGTAACGATCAAGGAAGACGGTGTCTCTAACGACCAGTTGGCAAATCCGTCACTTACTATTGGATCATCCGAATTTACTCTAGGTGCAACTGCTCTCACATCAATCGAGGGTCTGACCGCGTTGGATTTCGCAGCCGACACAGATGTAGTCATAGGAGATTCCGTTGGTGATGGTAACTCTATAACCCTTGGAGGTGATGTTGGCTCGACAGTGATTGTGGCCGGTAACCTTCAGGTGGATGGCACGACCACTACGGTGAACTCCACCACGGTTACCGTTGACGATAAAACCTTTGTCCTTGGTTCTGGCTCAGATTCGGCTGCGTTAGCTGCTGGTGGTATCATATGGGGTAATGAAACGACGCCCGTTGCGTCCATCACATGGAGTCACGCCAACACCCGTCTCGTTTGTGGAGACATTCAGGGTACACTCTATGGTAACGCTGAGTCAGCCGACACCGCTGCGGCGTTGACCGGTGACCAAGCGGATGCCATTGATGCCAACACGGCCAAGGTTGGGATCACTACAGCTCAAGCGAGTGCCATTACCACTAACAGTGGGAAGACTGGGATCACGTCTACTCAGGCGAGTGCAATCACTGCTAACACTGCCAAGGTTGGAATAACGACAAGTCAAGCGAGTGCGATTTCCACTAACAGTGCGAAGGTTGGGATCACGTCTACTCAGGCGAGTGCCATCACTGCCAATACGGCCAAGACCGGGATCACTTCTACTCAAGCCTCGGCTATTGCCACTAACAGTGGGAAGGTTGGGATCACGTCTACTCAAGCGAGTGCAATCGCTGCTAACACTCTCAAGGTTGGAATAACGTCTACTCAGGCGAGTGCCATTACCACTAACACTGGGAAGACTGGGATCACGACTACTCAAGCGAATGCAATCACTGCCAACACTTCCAAGGTAACCAACGCAAATCACACAGGGGATGTTACTGGGGATGGAGCTTTATCAATAACTAACTTAGCGGT
>Ga0208013_1000433_pt1 | contig 23176 bp, 25 predicted proteins | sample 16_taG_FD_184091 | JGI IMG/M metagenome (GOLD analysis project Ga0208013, IMG submission 184091) | Marine viral communities from the Subarctic Pacific Ocean - 16_ETSP_OMZ_AT15313 metaG (SPAdes) (version 2) | ecosystem: Environmental > Aquatic > Marine > Oceanic | place: Pacific Ocean | collected...
TACAATGGAAACCTTATTGGTTTTGTATGTGGCTATAAGAATATTAAACGACGAAATGTCTACCCAGGCGTCTAACATAACATTTTCGGCACTTACAGGTACTCCAGGGTTTACAGCATTTGATGATGCTCTTACGCATGCGCAAGATCTTATTGATAATTCAGGAGGAATATCTGGTCTTACTAGTGATGCAGTGGATTTTATAGAAGAAGGGGATACAGAACAGGTTGCGGTTGTTATTGCTGCAGCGAAACAGGAATTAGAAAGAGCCGCTGTAAGTGTTGGAAAATTTGAACCAGCAATAGCTGAAGCAAAGGCTTACATGGAAAGTGAATTGAAAGAATTAGAGCAGTTAGCCATAAGAAAGAGTCAATTAATGCAAGAATATTACGGATACTTTGGCCAACAACAGAAATCGAAGGAGAGGGCTGATGGCTGATTGGGGAACAGATACCGCAGGTTCAGAGAGTTCATGGGTGTCAAAAGACCCTATGCTAAGGTCTTATTGGGATGATCCCGAAAGTAATCTTACGTGGGACGGTACAGGTTCTGAATATGCTCTATTGAGCTATAATTGGGACAGCGTCGGATGGCTTTATAACTCCCCAGAATGGTCATCTGCAATTTTAACAAGCCAAGTAAATTGGTCAACTGATCTTATAGGGACAACTTCACCATGGGTGAAGGACACTTCGGGGTCAATCACAAACTGGAATGTATAATGAAATTTATGGAAATAATGCAAAGGTCTGGACTAACACAATTTGGAGTAGCTAAATCCTATTTGAAGAGTGCTCTTTTAGAAATTGAAAACAGATACCCAGAAAAGATAGAACAGGCCAAATCAACCATTACTAAGGATAGAAGGTATTATACAACTCCTCCCAATATGATAAATCTAAGAGATATCAGAGTTTATTTTAAGGGGGATGATGGGAAAACTAAATACAGATCTATTCCTAGAATCAAAATGTTAGAGGATGTGGACCAAGATGGCGTCTAATAAGAAATACGCATATTATTTTCGCGGTAGGGATATTGCTTTAGTCGAAAATAAAGATAATCAATGGCAGTCTCCTACTGAGACCATAACAAACGGACTCATGATGGAGTATAGTAAGATGCCAGAAATCCCTACTAATGAAGCAGCTGATATAGATGTATCAGAAACATTGGGTAATGCTCTCATGTACTATTTCAAAGCCATGATAGCAGAATCTCAAAATAACCTTGAAGAGAAAGAATATTTCTATGCTCTTTTTATAAGGTGGGCAGATATGGACAGACGAAACAAGATTAAGGCAGTAAGACGAGTAATACCTTCATTCTCTGGATCACCAGGGATTAAGTCTACATCATGATTAGGAAAAGTGTAAAAAGAATAGTCAAGGAAACTTTAAAGCGCCTTGATCTCTATTCCGAAGAAGCAGTAGCTCTTATAATCGCTACTGGAAATGCTGAGAGCGGATTCAGGCACCTTGAACAGATCAAAGGGCCAGCGAGAGGTTTCTTCCAGTGTGAACCAGCTACCTGTTTAGATATATGGGAGAACTATGTCATGTATCGCCCTCAGATAAAAGAAAAATTATGGAATTTAGGATTTAATGAGGCAGATGCTGAATGGTCTCTGTTTTCAAATATCGCAGTTCAAGCCGCTATATGCAGACTGCACTATAGACGAGTTCCCAAGCGATTACCTGCTGTAGACGACCTTGTTGGTCAAGCGAAATACTGGAAACAGTATTACAATACAAAACACGGTAAGGGGACTGTTGAACATTTTTTAAAAGCTAATGGAGGGAGTAGATGATATGTCCTTATTGTGCATCAGTGAAAGTAGCAAAAGAAGGAAAGCGTACTTTGAAGTCTGGTGTGTATCAGAGGTTCGCGTGCAAGAATTGTGGGAAGTGGTACCAAACGCCACTTATAGAAACAGAGACTATAAAAGATGGAATCGTTGAACCAGGAGGAGTCTTATCTTTCAAATTTGACAAGCCTGTTAAGATTCATGGTGCAACCGATGTTCATCACGGTGCTGCTGAACATAGCTGGAAGCACTTCGATGATTTTATCGATGAGGTTTATTCTGATCCAGATGCTAGGTGGTTTTTGAATGGAGATAACATCGAACTTATTCCCCCTGGATATAAAATCTCTCAGAGAGGTCAATCTATGGAGCCAGATGAGCAACATATCTCTTTTAGAAAGCGTATTGAGAAGATTGCAGATAAACTACTTTTTGTTAGGGGTGGCAATCATGACTTTATTAGAAGTGTAAACATATTAGGATTCGATGTTTCCATGCTTCTAGCAGATGATCTACAAGTGCCTTATTTCAAATTACCTGGTTATACAAAGTTAACTGTAAATGACAAGGATTGGTTTTTAGTAACTGGGCACGGAAGAGGTGGTGGTAAGAATGGCGACCTTGAGTTGGATAAGATGGCAGCAGTTTATAGCCAAGGAGATGTATTCTTTTTAGGCCATAATCATCAGCTTTATGCAAAGCCCATAGATTCATTAAGAGTGGATAATGGCGAAGAAAAAATTCATAGGAGATGGTATTGCAGGGGTGGTTCCTTCCTTAACTATGCAGAATATGCACGATATTCATTTTTTCCTATGATTAGGACAGGATGGGTTACAATGGAATTTGGCCCAAAATCAATTAAATCATGGTCTAATTAGGAGTTAATAATGGACATTAAATCAATGTTAATTAAACTTGCTGAAGAGCAGGCAGAAAAAATGCAGGAACAGGCTATAGAACACCTGGCTTCCGATGAAGTAGCAGATAAAATGGCAACTGCAATTAATCGCAGGATCGACATCCCATTTGTTTCTGAAGATAAAGAACAAATCTTCTTTGAGAAGATTATGGACGTTGTTACGGATGTATTAGAAGGCATATTCAAGAGCAAGTAATGAACAAGAGTGTTCATTATGAAGAGGCTCAGGATTTTGATGATGTAGTTGACTGGGATGAGGTATGGGGTCTCCCCACATTCCATAAGAATAGAATTATCAGATCTTTGCTAGAAACTGCAACAGAACAAGAAGAAATAGAGATTAGAAAATGCCTAAAAAAGAATGGAAAATCGAAAGATTCGACGGAGGGATAAACCGTGGTGCATCTAAGAGAGACCTACAGATCAATGAACTTGTAGAAGCTAAATCTATAAGCATTGGATCACATGGACTTGTGAAGTGCGGAGGGTCTCTTCAGTCGCATTCTATGGGCACATCTCCAACTTTTGCAGATAGCGCTAATACTACTTTATCATCAGATAAGGGGAGAGGCTTATTTAGATTTGCTTCAGATTATTCAATCGATGTTACAATAGATACAAATGCCGACAGTGAAGAGGGAACAGAGCATGATGATCAAGGTGGTTTTTTAGTCAGGGTAAATGTCGACACTGATTTCATTGATAGTGTTAGTGATGGAGATACAGTAGTACTAGCGGGATGGAGCAGCTTAGATGGCATTTATACCATCTCTGGTAGAGAAAAAAATCCTAGTGGTAATTATTTTGACTTAGATGACACAACGTATTCGTCCAATGAAAGTGGATCAGTGTCTACTATTTCAACTTTCACCGAAAGAGATACTAACTTTTTAGGTTTTATTGGAGCGGGTGGACGATTATCTCTTTATGACGATGGTGTATCATCGTGGGTATTGGACAGGTTTGATGTATCTACAACAAGCACAACAGAGCCAATTATTTATACCGTAGACGGATCAATACGTATAAGCGATGGAAATTTTGATACATCTGCGAATACAAAGCACTTTGGATATTTAAATAGAACATTCTTTAAAAATGGAGTCAATGGGCAAAGTTCAACAGAATATTCAGTTAATAACTGGTTTTTAACGGATCAAAATTTAGATAAACCGACTGGGTTAGATTTGTCATACCAATATTATGTTGGAACGGGCCAAGAAGATGATCTTGGGGAAACGACGTACACGGGAATTTCTTATGGGGATGTATTTGTGAGGCTCACTGCTCTTCACGACTCAACATTAGGTACAGGAGTTGATTCAACAACGGGATGGGAAGCAAAATGGAATATTGCTGTTTCCTATGTTTATGAAGGCAATCAAGAATCTCCATTAACCTATAGAACACGAGGTGACTCTGTTATTGACTTTATTACAGAAGTTGGGGGTACTGCTCCTGCTATATACGGAGTAGATGTGCAATGTGGAATTAAGACCGATAGCGCCAATAAAATTGATAGTAGAATTACTGGGATTAATGTATACGCTAGAGAGGATGGAGCAGATACATGGTGGCAAATTGGTGAGTTTGATATTACAAATGGTGGAGTATCCCGTGATGTTAGTGTCGACGGATACACTGGCTGGAGAGATCATTCAGATATAACTACTAATAAAATTTTATGGTCTCCTACAGGGAGATTAAGAGCGTTCCCCTTAATAAAATCTTTTGAGATGTCATCAGGTTTCGATAGCGAGACAACGAGGTTGACTGCAAGATTTAAAACAGCTACTGTTCTAGGTAGGGTTGCGTGGATTGGAAATGTAAAGATGTTCAACCCTGACAAAGGTGCAGTCGAAGTCATGGGCGATACTATGATAAAGACACAGCCTGGAAAGTTTGATACGTTTTTATTAGATAATAAATCAGTAGCATCTATTAATGATGGTGAGTCTATTGTACACATAGAAGGATTTAATGATCGCATCCTGCAGTTTAAAAAACATACCTTATATATTATTAATGTGGCAAGCGACTACGAGTACATAGAACAAACTCATATTAATAAAGGAGTAGAGCATTCAGCGTCGGTATGTAAGAATGATATGGGGATATCCTGGGCAAATAAGGAAGGTGTTTTCCACTACGATGGTGAAAAAGTTTTAAATCTCTTTGAATCCAAGGGTGTATTAAGGATACCTGAAGATGACTGGAAAAAATTTAGAGAAGCATCTAAGGGAAGTGGGGGTGCTACTATGATACAAAGTGTTGGATATAATCCAGAAGACAAGACTTTGATTGTGGTTGATACGATCGCAAGTAACACAAATGGTGGTGAGGTATACGTATTTAGTTTTAAAACTGGAGGATGGGTATTCTACCCCGCTGGAACATTTAATGTAGCCAGTAAGAGTAATTTTATTCTAGGATGGGATGATACACTTCTTCATGGATATCAAAGTGGGGACTCTATGGTATTCAAAAAATGGGATCATACACCAGTTGATAAAGATGATTATTTATTTGAAACCAAAGATATAACTTTTGATTCTAATTCAAAGAGAAAGCGTATTTACAGTATTTACGTAACTCATAGGAATGCAGGCACTGATAAAGTTAAACTATCATATAAGATACTAGATTACTCAAGTGGTGAAGGTTCTTGGACAGGTGCAGTTTCATTAACAGAGCACAGCACAGCAGCAAATTGGACAACACAGAGAATTGTGGTTAATGCCAATGATGTCTTATCAATGCAGTTAAAGGTTTATCAAGCGCCTGATGTGGGTGACCCCCCTGTAACACATAGTGTGCCAGCGGGATTTGAAATTAATGATATCAACATTGTATACAGGGATGTTAGCCTCAAATGAGTAGCGAGACTAGAAAGATCAGAAATATTACTGGCTCCAGGCCTAAGGTTGTGTCTGGTGCTCCAGCTGTTGGAGAACTAAGGGATAATGTCCCCGAGTATAGGTTTATATCTGGTAAGGGTATGTTTCTATTCATCAAACATAAAGGCGTTGTATATAATATCAAATTATCTACTGGAGGAGTATAATGAGCAATAGTTTAACGCGAAGCGCTATCAGTAATATATACAGTAGCGCCAATACAAAGCATTCCGTTATGGATGCTGCCTATGATATTAAACAAGATTATGCCGACCTAACAGTTGAAGACATGTATCAGGGGAAAGAGGCAATCGCATCCGCTAAGAGTAAGGCAGCCCCTTTTCGGGCAGGTGCTAGTATCATAGGAGGAGGCGTAGGTTTTGTTGTTGGTGGCCCAACAGGAGCGGCTATTGGTGCATCAGTAGGCGATAAAGCAGTGACATCTACTATGGGTACCGATAGAACCTATATCCCATATACTAGAGAGGGGATGGATAACTACTTCGCAATGAAAGCGAAGCGGGATGATCAGTATAATGCAGAAGCTATTCAATTGGGCACCATAGCTTATCAAGCTGGAGCCATTGGACAGACTAAGTTAAATCAAAATGCTTTTAATTATGAGAAAAATATCTTTCCAAATACAACAGGTGAGTGGAGTGATGTAATTGAAAGATCTCCTCTCGATTTATATAGAGATGTAGGTGATCAGGAATACTCTGATTCTGAACAGACTGCTTTTGGCATCCTGACAGGGAGGTACTTGTAATGTCTAGTCCCTATGGATATTATGAAAGTTGGCGCACTGGCGATAAGGAGTATAATTCAGATTTTGAAGACTGGTATAGTAACCACGCTAGTGAGTATGATGATTTCTGGAAAAAGGAAAAAACTGAAAAGGAAGACGCCTACAAAGCGTGGAAGAAACTCCAGGGCACATATGCCCCCATTATTGGCGATCTACAAACAGAGTACGACAGCCTAACTAAATTAACTAAAACATCACATTATAGACCAGAGATTGGCTATCAGATTCAAGCTGCGGCCAATAAGGGTGAAAATATGTTTGCAGCCAGTACGCAGAAATTATTTAATACTAAAGCTGGTAAATCAATGGTTGAATCATCTGGTGTAAATAAAGCCTTAACTAATATACATGATAATTTTGAAGATATGATGGGAACTAGTGTATATAATGCATATGCTGGAACCGCAGGAAAGATTAGCGGTGTTAAAGACCTACAGAGAACTATACAAGGTGACATCAGAAATTATGAGAGGAAGATGATATGAGCGAAGCACTACAAGCTTTAAGTGGACTTATTTCCCTAATCAGGTCAGATCAACAAGAGAAGAATAAAAATATACGAGCTCGTGACGCAATGGAATTCAATAGAGAGAATATGTATATTGAATCTGGGCTTAGGGGATTAGAGCAGGAGAGAGCTCGGGTAATAGCATTGGAAGATCAAGCCATACAAGCTGGATTAACTATAGATAGTCTAGATACCTTAGATGGGGCTGATACAACACGGAATGCAAAGAACATCGCAATTAAAAACCTAGATGACATAAATAGTGAGATCATTAATTCTAATCGTAGGGGCGATAAGATTCAAGAGAGTCTTGCTGAATTCAATAAGGGTACCCAATTATTTGATCACGTGGATATAAATAAAGATGGAATATTAAGTATTAGCGAGCTCCAGACGCCTGGGGGGCCTGACTATAATTACAATGACCCTTTTATACAAGGGCTATTGTCGAAAGAGTACGGTGCTAGGGAATCAAAAGACCTTAGAAAGGCAGTTTTAGAAGGAGACCTAACTCAGATCCAAATAGATAGTCTACCGCAGGAACTACAGCAGAAATATGATAGAGGGGTAATAGATATAAACGTAGCTCAGGCAATTTATGATAACCTGGAGACTAAACAGAAATTAGAAAATAACTCTAAGGTTCTTTCAAACGAAGCTCAACGCCTTCAAAATGTACACCAGGGCATAATAAACAATTATTTACCATTTGAGAAGGAAGATGAAAAGACAGCCCGTAATTACGCGTTAGCCATTAGTGCAAACGAGGTAGAGCGAATTGACACTCAAAATAAGATGCTAGATGAAGCTTACGAGCAAGCAAAACTAGAAACTTCCATGAGAAGAATGGAGCACAATAATGAGCAGGATAGATATGATGATGAAGATTGGGCACTTGATAAAGCAAAGCAGGAAAAAACCATTGAGTCGTCGGATCGGTTAAAAGCAAGTCTTAACATGTCTCAAAAGATCATAGGTATGAAAGTTTTGTCAAAAGTTGCCTTTAAGGATGGTACCGATATTATGCCACTTGTTACGTTAATGTCTGAATATGAGTTATTGGCGACAGGGGTTGATAATAACTTTGATTCTAAATTTGATATTTACATTAGAAACAATCCCACATACGATCGGATAGCTGATGACATAAAAGATCTAATTACAACTCAATCTATGGGCAGCTCAGAAGAATTGATTGCTGATTATAGATTCAGCTCAGATGTGATATCGGACATAATGAAGAAAGGAGATAAGCTCCAGGCGTTTATTAATGTTAATCAGCAAGATATCAATACCTGGATTGATGAACAGAAAGGCTTATCTAGGGTGAAAAAGAAATGGTCAAAAGTTGATGGTAGGATAGCGTATATCAAGGCCCACGCTGATGAGATAGACGGAGCTAATGACCTACTTGATGCTGAAGCCTGGATAGAGACGGGTGTGTATAATAATAAAATTTTACTTAAAGAACTGGGAACTGTTGGAACTCAGATAAAGGCACATGAAAAAGTCCATAGTACGTACCTAAGCACTGTTCTTAATTCTGATTTATTGTTGGGATCAAAACAAATCTCCGATGATGAGTTCAAAAGAGCGTTAGAAATCCTTAATAAATAATTATGGACGCTTTATACGAAAAACAGCGAATTAAAAGCGCGTTTCTTGCTAAGGGACAATATTTAACAAGCGCCCAGGTTGACGAATACTATAATAATCTTAAATCCCAATCTGAGGATGAAGGATATGGGTTCATCGGGCAAGACGAAACTATATATGATGCTTATAACGATGATGGAGTTGTTAAAAACATTCTTGAGGGTGCGGCAAATGCTGTTTGGTCTGGGGTAGACACGGCTTTAATCGGGGTACCTGGCTGGGCATGGAAGGCGATTGATGAGGGCTCTTATGAGTCTGCCATGGAGGAGTTGAATGACTCAGCACTTGGTAGAGTTGGGGGCACCTTAGGAGGACTTGCTGGATTTCTGGCTCCTATGGGAGTATGGGGGAAGGGAATGAGTGCTGTCACTCGCACCGTACGCGGAACTAGTCAGGCAAAGGCAATTGCTGGAGGTAAGAAACTAGCGGATATAGCATCTCCGACTACAAGAGCTCTTCAGGCAGGGGCTGGTAGTAAATTATACTCTGAAACATTAAAATATACGCAAAAAGTAGGAGGCTCCTTATCAAAGTCTGAAGCTCAAAATATTGCTAAAGCAGTGTCCGATGATGTTATTGGGTTTAGTACGGATGGCCTTAAATGGTATCAGAAAATTATGGGCGGTGGAAAGGCATATCAGCTAGAACATAGCGTTGAACATCTAAATAATGCTAGAAATGTGATGAAAAGTATTATGCCTGAGAGATTGGCAGCTGAGCTTTCAAAAGCTGGAGTAAAAAATCTTACTGAAAAACAGATTTTAAAAATGTCAGATGATATGATTGAGTTACTAGGATCTAAGCCGTTTAATAGTTTAGAAAGCATCATACAGGGCGCTTATTCTGGTACAATAGCCACTCCCGCTCTGCGGGTTTTAGGTGGAATGGCTCAGGAGGCTGTCCAATTCGGATTAGTCGGTGCATCTATGGATGCAGTCCAATACGGCAAAGGCGACCTCGATCTCTCAGATGATACATATTTTGACAAGGTTATGAGCCACCTTATTACAGGTGCAGCTTTCGGGGCAGTAAAATTTATACCAGGGGGTGTAAACAATAGTATACTAAATCCTTTTAAGGCTAGCGTTGGAAAGCATGTAAAATCTATTAATAAGAAAATTGATAAGATGTCCCTAGACGAGGCAAAAGCATTTGCTCGCAATGAGATGAAAAACGATAGATCGTATTTATTAAATATAAATGGTCAAAATGTATTAAGGAAATCTCTAAGGAAAGGTGTCGGCATTAAAAAAGAACAACTATCTGCCTTAAAGACATCTATGAAGCAACACAATATTAATATGGCGAAAGATTTCAATGGCCCCAAGTGGAGCAAGTTAATTAAAGAAGGTGGTCGAGATTTAATAGGGTCACTCCCTAGAATGGCAATGGGTAGTGCTATAATGAACTATCATGCTATGGAAGATGGAGCCTTTGATTACTTATCTCCACTTGAAACAGGATTTCATTTCGCCCTTGGTGCCTTAATAACAAAAAAACATAAACCTGTATTTGAAGGCACAGTCCCTAGGACAGGATTTCACTTTGGTGAGAGACCGTATCACTACGCTAGTGAATTAACTGCTATTAAACAAGGCTTAGACAGGATGAATGTCTATTCGCATAATATTGGGGATCTTGTAAAGCAGTTTGATGGAAATCTATATACCGATTGGGTTAATAGAAATCAGATTCAGGATGTTGAGAATATCATAACAACACTAATGGATAATAATGTTATTTATGACAAAAGTAACGGACCTATAACTCCTAAGGGGGTTACAGCCCTTACCAATAGGGAATTGTTAGATTTAATAAACCCAGTAACTGCTGTAATGACATCTAGAAATTTAGCACTAAATCCGAATTCCACTAAAGCAGAGCATGCTAAAGCTCTTGATAGCGTTAAGAATCTAGTTTCAGAGGAGCTTACTACAGCAGCTCACACTCGAAGACTTGACTCTAGCACTAATATAAGGCAGGCTGTACTTAGCGGGAGTCAGAAAAGTATAACTAAGTTTCAAAGAAATACTTATGAGCTTTTTGAACAGATGCATGATATTCTATCCAATAAGCAAAATAGTGTTGATGAGGGAGTATTATACGATTTTAATTTAAATTATAAACATTTAGATATCACAGATGATCAGAGGATAGCCATAAGAAAATTTCAAGATCTTACTGAAAATCTTAAGGATGAGGGCATCATCACACTGCGGGATATAGAGCACTCTAAGCAAAAAGGACTACAGTATGAATTAACTCATGAGTCTATTAATAAAATAGACGAACTGAGTAAGATGTATGAACAAACATTGGGACAAGAGTTATATGGAAAGTCTATGGGCATCCCCGCAGACTTGAACGACCCTATGCTTTGGAACTTGGCCAGAGAGGTTAATTATCAGAAGAATGTTGCAAACGTGGTTGATGTAATAGGGGGCAAGGAGATACCAGGCCTTGAAAAGGTAGACGCGGGTGAAATTAAATCCCTTGTTCAGCAGGTGTTGTCAAATAGTTCTAGTCGGAACGACGTGACAATGACAGACAGTCCCTTAAAGATTGAAATGGAATTCCCAGATGATTGGGGAGGCTCTACTGCGCAACAACAGGCATTACAACAGTTTACACTTGACCTGTGGAGTATTGGCGCAACTAAGAGGGCTCCTGTTGATGGAAGGAAAGTGGTTATTTCTGCAGGCAAAGTCACTGAACTAAAAGAAAAGCTTGTAAAAGCAGGTATGCCTGATCCCGAACATCACATGTTAGATACAAGAATGGCCACATGGGTTGAAAAAGCAATATCACATGGAATTGATCAGGCTACTTACGGCATGGATCTTGATCCTCATGTTGGGTTAGTTATAAAAAAATTAATGAAGAATGGCATTATAAGCGTTGCTGAGGATAGTGCAGGAAGAGGGGTTAGACTAGTGGCTCCTGAATCAATAAGTGCCGATCAGGTAAATAGAATGATGCCATCTCTGTCTAAGATCGAAAGTCAAGAATATGTTGATGCGTACAAGAGTGTTCTTAGTAGGATAAGTCATAAGGCTGTTGCAAGAAAAAAAGATTTCAATATTACACATTTAACAAGCGAGCAGCTTACATCAATAAGAACAGCAGATCGCATCTTAAATAAAGAAAAACTCGTAACAGATACCGAGAAGAACGGGACTGAGCACTTGCAGTTCATAGAAAGAGCACAGGCTAGGAAAACAGTTCTCGAGGAGACTCTCACTAGCCTTGATATGTCATCTAGTGATGCGTCCGAAGTGAGAGCTATGATGGAGTTTGAGAATGAAAAGATAGGAGTGTTTAATGATGCATACAATATGTTTCGCAGTGCGTACGCAGGAGGAAAGGAAATCACAAGGATTTCTGCCTATCTTGATTTTATGGGCTCAACGCCTCATGCTGGTTCTAATAAAAAATACTACGACTATTTAAAAGAGCTAGAGAGAGCTGAAACAAAAGAAGAATTCATAAGATTAACGGATGAGTTGAGTGTTTTACGTGAACAAATCGCCACAAATGTAGCCAATAGATCTGACGTATTGACATCTTGGGACGAGAGGAGACAGAATCTTGAGCGCGTCAGGGAGCAACGTGAAATAGAAGGTATTGTTCCAGGGGAAAAAACTCATACGACTCCAGATATGTTTTTTGAAAAACATGGCATTGAAAGGGCTGATATATTTCAATTTACTGACCCTGAGCATGGTATAACATATGACTCCAACTCGGATGCTCTATATGCCCTGTACGCAAGGACGTTAAAAGGGGGATCTAGGAAAGATTTTGTTGATAGAGTAATCAAACTCACAGGAGTTGATACGCCCAATCGTGAGTTAAGAGACGACATAATGGTCTTGTCTAATCTTTTCGAAAGGCGATTTAACATTAAAAGAGTTACGATGAACACAAGTAGCGGGAAGGCTATTTTTGAGAATTCCGAGATATCAAAAGGATTCTTAACTGATGTTTTTACTGAGGTTTTTGGTAATACCCCCTTAATGTTATTAGATTCTCAGTATATGGAAAAAGGGAGCATAAAAAGTTTATACTCTAACCCCAGGGCATTAAAAAATATTTCCCAGCAGACCTATAATGAAGACTTTATGGCCAGTTTATCAAAAGGTGGCAATAAATATATAAAAACATTGAGCAGTGGTGTCGCAAAACCAGGAGTTGGGGATATGTTTCATGGCATCCCGATAGATGAACAGACTATTAGTGGTGCACACTATCCAATTATAATAGATGAAAATATCACAATATTGTTGCCAGACAGAGGCTTTGAATCATTGGGAAAAAGTTTTAAAAAATGGTTTGAGCGAGTTAGGGATGAAGAATATACCAGGAAGTCAATAAAGAGCTTACCAGGAGCAAAAGAACTATTTAATAATCTAGAGTCTTATTATAACACCCTTAAGAATACAGATGGGAGCATGAAAGAATTTGTTAATAGCCGTAGGGGATCTGACCAAGAATCAGTGCATGATGCATTTTTTACGATATTTAATGCAATATATGGCGAAAGAATAGACCATGATTGGCTGCAAGATGCCTACACAAGTTCAAAAGGCCAAAGAAAGCATTTTAAATATAAGAGACTTGCTCAAAACCAGGGCTACTCAAGGAATAGCAACGAAAGGAAAGAGTTTGCTAAGATATTGTATGGAGAGAGCGATAATGCTTACCATAGGGAATTAATTAATGAATTTACGGACCAGGAGTATACTAATGCATTCGTTATTAATGACGGGATGGTTAGTGAAAAAGGTATGAATTCAAATGGGTTAATAACTGATAATAGATCAGTCTCTGAATTCAAATTAAAAGAGATGTATAAAAATAAAGAAATCAGTAAGGGCGCTTATGAAGAAATGATCAAGTTGTTGAAGGACAGCAACTCTATTAATGCTGAATATGTTAATGGCGGGACTCCTGTTAATCGAAGATACCTAGATTATATTCTTCTTCAAAATGGAGATTCTAGTCTTATAGGAAAATCATCTGGGCAGAAACCAGTGGGTTTGTCTTCCTACAAGGACAACAATGGCGTCATACATGTACTCTATAATAAAACTCATTATTTTTACGATTCTAGATTGGATCCATTTTTTGAAAAAAATCCAGATATTCATATGATAGCCTTTACTAGTGGTGCTAAAAAAGCCAAGAGAATAAACCCAAATGAATCTCTAGAGAATCAATTTATCCCATATGATGCAATTCCTAAAGTAGATAGTGGTATGAATCTTAATGACATGATAAATGAATTAAAGATTGACAATATTGATAATAACAAATCGGTTATGCGCATGCAGGCGGATCAAAGTCTTTCTGGGACGATATATGGGGAACCTCATGATGCGAAAATCTTAAAACAATTTAGTAATTGGACATCTCCTAAGGTTCAAAGAGATATTTATCAATATGCAAGGGCAGATATGATAGACAAATTTGCCGATATAAATGTTCAGTTTTTTAATATCGAGAACACTGCTCTTGCATCTGCCGAGGCAAGGTCGTTTATAAGAACAAAGGGAAATAAGGATGGAACAATTTCCGTCGAGACGGACAATGCGTCTTTTGAGTCTATTTGGATAGAGGGGGATGGTGTTCCCTTTAGTATAGCAAATAACCTGTACGAGTCTATGATAAAAAGACGGTATATTGATGATGCTGGGATATTCGATGGCCATACAGATGCAGGTGGATCTGCTATATTGCGTGGTAACATGTCAATGGACTTAAATATCCCCGTTTATGAGAATAATAAACAAATTAAAATTGGTGAAGCCAATATATCCGAAGTCTACTTAGATAGGAAGATTCATAATATAGCGGATTACGGACAGGCAAGTCTATCTAGGGGTAAGGGGAAGAGACCAAAGCATAAGGCTGTATCAACTATAAGTATAATTTTAGAAGCAAATGGAAGAGACGTAGTTTATGATTTAAAATCTGGCAGGGTGTATGACCCTAAGAAACCAACGGATGGTCTTGAATTTTTAGGAAAAGGATCAAAGATCCCAGATTATGAAGCACTAGAGTGGGCAGTTAAAAAATTGAGAGCTGAAATGTCTATGAAGGAAGGTGGAATTTCTACTTATAGAGATGTGCTTAATTTTCTAAATAATTTCCAGGCTGGTGATACTGGGAAAAAGGTATTAAAGCTTGGCATAATGGGTCTTCCTGCCCCTAGAACGGGCCCACATGATGCTATTTTACTAAAGGTGAAGGGAACTCTATCTAAGCGGGACGGGGGGATTATGGAGGTGAATCCGTATGACTTAACTATGCGTGCCCAAAGAGACTTTGATACGGATAAAATGTATTTTTATATGGATACTCCTTTTTCCGCTATGCGTGAATCATATAAGGTTAATGGCCAGGTAAAAGAAGCCTTGCCAGTAGATAGGCCCGCTGGTTTGGAGCTAAATCCATACGACAGAAGAAGTATGGAGAACTATTCTGGGGAAATTAATAATTATAGAAAAAAATTCGGGCAGGTCGTCAAGACTCATAGAAAATTAACTTATGCTAGAAATGTTTTTGAGCAGATAAAGTCTATAAATATTGGAGATGGAAGAGAAATAGTCTTTCAAGAACTTGACGATATGGCAATGCAGAGACTTGTTTCTGATACTCAGGGCGCTGTAGATATTTATGAAACACTCCCATTTTATGTAAAAAACTTTAACCAATGGCAGAGAAACACTTTTTTTGGCAACAACAGAAGCGATAGAAGTACAATAGCAGATAAGCCGTTCTTTTATATTAAAAGCAAAGATGGATCTAGTAGTCGCATAACAGAAGATGGTCATATGCTAATAGTTGAAAAACTTATGGGGGATTTCGGCAGACTTTTAAGTTATGAGGGCAATGTGTGGGAGGCTGGGGAGGCAAAAACTCCTAGGTATAAAGACATGGTCACTGCTCTTAAGATCTTTAGGGATGAGTATAGACCAGATAGAATCAATCATAATTATTACAATTATATAAAATATAAATTCAATGAAGAAGTCGCAAATCAAATATTTTATGAAAACAGTAATACTAAAAAGAGCATGAATGATATACTGGGACCATTATCAAAAGCGATTAATGATAGCCCTGATCCATTCTTAAGATCGTTAAAGGGGATTGCATCCAGGGATAGGATGCAGGTACGCGAAACCTACAGTCCAAGTGGAGACCATTTTAATGCAGCCTTAGATAGGCTTATTGGAGAAAGGCGCGGTGAGGCCTTAGCGGAAGCTTTGCGTGGAGGAGATACAGAAAGCAGACCTGAGGAAACTATTATTCTTGAGCAAATGTGGGAAGCTTTCTATAAGACGAAGAAGACCGAGGATGCTCTTGTGCAGGCCAATACTATAGAAGAACAAATTGGCACAGCAGAGTTCTTAATTAGAAAGGAGCAGATGAAGTCTGATGAAAACCGAGACGATGCATTTATTCAAGTAAATCGTGAGAATATTCAAATCAAGAGAAAAGCCCTATCTCTTCTTTTAAATAAAATGACCGTATCTGCAGAAGAAGGTCTTCCTGGCCAGAGTATTCAGAAGTATAAATCAGATGGGAATAACTTGGTTGAGGTATTTGGCGACAGGCAGATTGCAATCAAGGATGCTGAGACTGGGCAGGAAAGACGAATGTTAAGGAATGCTGGAGATAAACATGAACTTAAAAAGGGGGAGGTCGCTGTTAGGAACCCTGTTATTTTAAAGGCTATAAAGGAACACGATTTAATAGATGGAATTGCATTTGCGCACAGTACACTAGGGTACTATTCTGGGATAGCTACAGGTGACATGGACTGGTTTGGTCAGTACGCGAGGAAGACAAAAGGCAGGATTCGCAAGTTAATGGTTGATACAATGGACAACAGTAATGTTAAAGAGTGGGATAAGTATGAGAATTTAGTTAGGCATGAGATAGAAAAGGGTCTGCAAGATGTAGTAAACAAATTATATGAAGAGGTCCCAGCTTCTCTTAAGCAAGCCGATCTTTTACCAGCTCTTGGTAATTTGCCAGATGGGAAGGAATCATACGGAATTGATTTCTTAATGTCTATGTTGACACCTGATCATAGTGGGAACCCAAATCAATTTTATTTCTCTCCAAAAACAGGTGGCTTTATGCCAGCCGTTAAAGCTCCATCCAAATCAGTTATTAAGGCCGTATTTAACTTCCTTAATGATTATAGTGCCTTGCCTCACAAAAAGGAATTTATTCAAAAATTTGCTCAAGTCCATAGAGGCTTTTATGATGCACTTGTTGCTGGCAACGGATTTGAATCAGGTATGTCGAGAATTGCAGATGCCAATTTTGAGGGTGCGTTAATTAATAGCTTAAATAAGAAGGTTATGAATAGTCCGTTTGTATCAAGAGAGGAGTTTAAAAAGATATCGGAATATATGGAAATAGGCTCTGGTATCAATTCTGAATTCGCTGAGTTAATGCAGCAAATGCTAATTGACGGTCAAGTCATAGATGCTGGGACTGCAATACGCATAAAAGAGAATATTATTAATGAAGTTGGTGAAAACGAATACAAAGCATTGTTTAAGGTCGCCAGAGGCAGTCTTGTGTTTGATGGACTTTCAACTAAACAATTCAGTACATCTGGAGGAGAAGGGCAACTTATTGGAGAGGTTTTAATGGATAGAAAATCTATTAAACAAAGAAGAATTACTGGAATTAGACCACAAAAGAGAGGGACTAAAATTCTTGATTTATTAAATGATGAAATTGGATTTGAGAACGAACACGGAGCATCGGCACCTATTGGGAAAGACGGGAAACCTCTCTGTAATTAAATATGAAGGAAATAAATAAATGGCTTGCTTAGAAGGGTCAAGTCTCTGGACCGAGACAGACAGAGCAAAAAACATGTGGATAAATTCTAAGTCTATTGAGAAATACGGACTTACAGATGATAAAACTGCATTTACAGCTCTTTTTGAGGCGTCTACTGGTAAAGTCCTTATGGCTGGGAATAACATTACGGATATTGATATGAAAAAATTCCAAATAGGTATAGAAGGATTATCAAAAGATCTAAAAAGTCCTGGAATCTTGTCTAATAAGTTTCTTAGGGCATTTGTCCCTGGTTTCGCGGTATCTAGAAGCAACCCTGTTACTAGAGAATTTTGGAATAGACTAGTAGAAGGCAATGAGTTTAGGGCTAATACTACTAATAAAATGATGGCTAGTTATAATAATATGATGGGGGGATTAAAGCAGGCAATCCTTGAATTTGATGGAATGGCCACGACGGGAGATGCAGATATTAAAACATTTGCTATCAGCGCAGATAGTAGAGCTAGAAAAAAGATAGTTAATGATAAATTCAATAAGCTCAATGAGAGGGAGAAAAAATACGTTATCTCAATGAAAAACGGAGATAAGATAGGCGCAGCTAAGGAGCTAATCGGCTTGAAATCTTTTTTAAAAAATGAGGGTGCTGTTTTTCAAGATTTTTTAGATAGAGTAGAGGCATCTAATGATTCGGGCTTAAAATATAAATACAGAAATGAGTCTAACAAAAAAAATTATATTAATCGTATTAATAAGGCTGCTGTTGAGTGGAGAAAGGTACAAGACATATCAAAAGTACATTTAATACGGTCTATAGCCAATCTGAATAAAACAATAGAATTAAAGTACGGACATACAAGTAAAACAGCAGATAAACTAATATCTGAGTATAAAGAAGTTGTAAAAAATCTTGAAAACACTGAGGGTGGTTACATTCCTCATTATGTATTAGATATTATGGGGCAATCAATAGAACTTCCAGAAATGATTTCAAGGGCAAAGTCTCCTAAGGATATTGATACAGCTCTTAATAAGTATGTTAATGAGGTAAAAGAGATCAATACAAGTCTTTCTAAAAGACTACAATCCAGGTCAAATGAAGACATGGAGTATTTTTCAAGAAATCCTATGCTTTATGCTAATAAATACATAGAACAAGTATCGTCATTTAATCATAGTTCCCATATAAATCATGCATTTACTGCTGGATTAAAAAAATTAACTGGGGTAATGCTAAAAAACCCAAATTCCCCCGAGGCCAGTACTGCAAAAACATACGCTCATATATTGGGATCAATGTATGAAAGAGCTTCATCTAGTAGAAAAATTGAGGATGCCGATACAGGGGAAAACTTAACTAGAATATTAACATCACTACAGTTTGTGTCTAAACTAGGATGGTCAACAAGGGGTGCATTAAGAAATAGCACCCAAAGGCTTTTAAATAAGATTTACTGGTCGTTGGGGGCCGAGAAGGCATCTAATAAAGAGTATAATGATAATGCTATATACAAAGAAGGCCTAAATAAACAGTTAGAAGAAAAAGGACTAATGTTTATTGATATTGCAGCTGTAACTGAGGGTGCTGTTTCCAATACTGATCTTTTAGGATATGGCATTGACATGGAAAAAGGTATTCTTACTTTTAGAGATAAAAATACTATCATGGAGAAATTAGCCAAAGGAACAAGCAAGCTCGCAGAGAAATCAGCGATTCTTACTCAGATGGCTGAAAACTCAAATCGTAGAAGCACTTTTAAGGTGGCTTACCACCAAAGGTATACTCAATTACAGAATACAACAGAATTTTCCAATATTGAAGGAAATCCTGAAGCTTTGTTAAAAATGCAGCAGTCAGCAGGAACATATGCTAGTCGCATGACTAACTTACTTCATTTTGAATACTCTAAATTTGGTAAATCAACTATATTAGGGAGTAAGGCGGGATCAGTGGCAGGTCAGTTCCAACATTACGCATTCTCTTTCGCAGATCTTCAGTATCAAATGTTAAAAGATTATTCACGAGCCTTTAAAGCGGGTGACTATAGCGGTGAGGAAGCTAGTAGGATAACTAAATTGTTTGCTCTATATGGCCTAACTGAAGCGGTTTCTGTTGCATCGAATATAGATTTTACAAGTTATATAAATAATGATACTGTAGATAGAGTAATGCAATTAAAGCAGTTTTTAACTGGTGATGACGAAGAAAGTAATGAAGCATATTATGGCAAAGGGCTAGTCGGAGCATCTGGCATTGTCCCATTAAATGATATTGTAGAGATACATAATCTAGGAGTTGCTGCGGGATACTGGAAAATGCTTGCCGATGAAGGTAGTACAGCAGCTTGGGTAATGGGTATGAGAAAATATGATAGAATAAGTAATAATGAATTTGTAAAAGAACTATCGGGAATGGGGAGTATTGAAATAGAGAGAATTCTAAGAAGAAGCTTTTTTCCTTATTTTAAATCTCTTTTTACAGATAAACCACGAAGTATATTTTCTGCATTAAGAGCAGAGTTTGGATTATATCCAGGCACGACTACTATGGGAATAAAAACACATGATATGCAAAAGAAAATAAGCAATTCAAAAAAGAAACCAAAAAAAGGGTCAAGTGCTATATCAAAAAATCAGCGAGCACAGGCACTATCTGCACTCGCCAACCTTTAATTTTTAAATAAGTTATTTTCTTTTTGTAGATTTTGGGATATTTGCATAATCTTAGTTAAAACATTCTCGAGTCCAGCAATAAGATTAATTAGGTTTGATTCTAACGAATTTAAATCTTGTAGTGTAAATGACTTGGTTTTTGTTAGTTTTCCCAGAAGAGAATCCAAATCAATTAGTTTAGTATTGAAATCGTTATTAAAGTTTTTTAATAAATTCATTTTTTATTTTGTACCTTTAGTAAAAGTGTTAAGTAATCTTCATAAGGCATTACCACCAATGGCATGCCTCTGTCTTCTTTAATAAGCTGGATGTCTACATTTTCATTGGGCATCATCCATTCGGCTATTTTCTTTCGGCATTTACATTGGACTTTGATCTTATTGTCAATTAATACATCAACTTCTTCATGATGACCTAGGGCAGCGCCATTACTGCCCCAGGCCCTTTTTGCAGGAATACCAGCTTCCTGCGTTAGCTTAACCACAAGCCGTTCAAATCTGTTGCCTTTTTGTTTACTAGGATGACTCATTAATTTATCCAGCATCTTTTAGCATCTTCTTCATGCCATGTTTCTCCGCCTATGTAACCGCCTTCAAATCCACCTAAGTCTTCTAATTCTAGGACGGCTGATTTACCTGAGCCGTGTATTTTAATTATCTTTCCTTGTTGCTCGATATCTGCCTTAAATCCTACCCAATCACCTACTTTTACTTCTTTTCCATCTACTATTGCTGTTTTACTCATGTAATCTCTCCTGCATAAAATTTATCAGTATTATTTTGAAATATTTCAGTGTGTGTAGTTTTAGAATTTTCATATGTCACATCTCTAATAAATTCATAATAGTCATCATAATAATCATCTAATAGGTTTATATCTGTGTTTAACTTATCTGCTATGTATTGCAATGACTCATGATACCATTTACTTGTTCTGTCGTATCCATACATACGGCGCATATCTGTTAATATGTGCCAAAGAAATGCTATTTTAATCTCAGGGTTTTCTGATTCTTCAATAATTTCAGTTATTTTCTTAGTAAGTGCTGTCCAAAACCTATATGATTTTCTAGTTTCTATTCTATTTTTTGCCATATTTTTTCTCCAATATTTCTTTTAATTCTGCCAGTCTCCATAAGGCGCTAAGATTTAATGCCAACATCATTATCATTGTAAATTCCCAATATGGGAAATACTCCGTGCTAAATAAAACTTCCCAGTAATATCTCATTTCACTTCTCCAATTAAATTATCTATCCATTGTTTAGCTATGGATAACAACATAGCAACTATGAAGATACCAATAGCCCACATTACAACAGCTACACCTAGTACTAGTATGTTAGCTATCCATTCTGCTATATCAAACATTATCATTATTTTTCTCCTTTGCGATTACCACAGAATCAATCTCTGCGTCAATCGTAATCCAATTGATGCCGTATTCTGCGTCGTGATTATCTTGTAGTCTTTCTAGAATATCCATGCACTCTTCATCTGTAATTTGCCTTTCACCAGCTATGCCCTTAACGTCTTTTATGCTCCATATTACTGCTATTGAATTTGATTCATTAAAACCATAGCCATAATTTATTTTCTTTTTACTTTCTTCCAGTTCAGCCTCTAGTTCTATAATACGCTCTTGTAGGTAGACTGGGTTTTCTTTAAAAATCATTGTTCATTCTCCTTAATTGTTATAATCCAATATTTTCTATCATCAGATACATAATGTTCAGCATATTTTTTAAGTTCAATACGGGCATCTTCTTCTGACTCAGCTTCTAATATTCCAGATGCTGTTATTTCCCATTCATATTCTTTCATTTTTCATTCTCCTGCTTGTTTAGCTCTTGCTCGGTTGCACACTCTTCGTGTACTCTTTCATGAGTGGATTCAAGATAAATATCTTCATCACATCCGATTAACTGCTCACAACGATCACACTCATACATTAAGCAATCGGGACACATATAACCCCTTTCAGTTTCAGTTTCAGATGGGACTCTATTAACAAATAACCCACTTCCAAAACTTGTGTCTCTGTGACAATGTGTACATAAATTTCCTATATCTTTCATTTTTCATTCTCTTTGTAGGTGTTTTGCGCATAAATATCAGCTTGAACATTTTGCATCATTGTTATTTTTTTCTCTCTTGCCCTATCTTTAAAATCAATACTTTCTTTATTACAAAGATCAGCAGTTGTAAGGTCTCCATCTAGCGCACTTTGAGCTATTAATGTTAAATGATGCACGTGATGAGATGTAGTATCGGCATCTGCAATTTCCTGCAAGGCTCCTCTAAATCTTTCGATCCAAGCTTCTAATTCTAATATTTGTTCATTCATTGTAGTTCTCCTGTGTTTCTTTTGTTTTGACAGTGACGACATTCTTTTCTTTTTAATCTGTATGTTGGAAGGCACTTATATCTAATTATTGTTTTTGCGCAAGACACCTCCCATACATGATTACATGTAAGGCATAGGTATAATGCATATGTTTTAGGGTTTACTGTTGCTTTTTTTGGGTAGGACGTAGTACCTAAATACCATAAGTCCATATCTTCCATATTAAATAGATCTTTCATATATTCCTTGGTTAGTATATTTTATAATAGGAGAGGGTGTTAATATTTGTATGTCTTTCAAGCGAGGCTTACATCAGAACGCTCAGTTATTATCTGAGACCCTCTCCTATTATTTTATTGATGTCAAAGGGTAATAGGCCTCACCTATGTCACAGGATGTTCGCACTAATTTCAAATAAAGGTTTTGTTTATCCTTTATTACTTACCGTTCTGGTTCTTTAAAGACGAACTCGCCTCAATGACATCTTATTGTAATAATTGCGGTCTAGTGTGGGTGTAGGCATTTGAACCGTCACGTTCTATCCTTGCACCATCAGGTTTTTTTGACATTTACTCCTCTTACTGGACCGCTTTAGAGACTAAGGCGCCAACCTCACTTGTCAACTTTCTTTATCTTCGCCTGGAAAATTCTTCTCCACAAGTTGGCTTGCGGGTCGTTAGAAAAGTAAAGGCTATTTTCAGTTAGTCGAAAAATGTTAGTCTCTAAT
>Ga0208013_1000444_pt1 | contig 22817 bp, 28 predicted proteins | sample 16_taG_FD_184091 | JGI IMG/M metagenome (GOLD analysis project Ga0208013, IMG submission 184091) | Marine viral communities from the Subarctic Pacific Ocean - 16_ETSP_OMZ_AT15313 metaG (SPAdes) (version 2) | ecosystem: Environmental > Aquatic > Marine > Oceanic | place: Pacific Ocean | collected...
GTAAAACTAGAAAAGGAATTGATGACCGAACTATGGTCAGGACCAATCAAAGACAACCCAGTAAACTTTGTTAAGTATGTATTCCCATGGGGACAGAAAGACACCCCCCTTGAAGAGTTTAAAGGACCAAGAAAGTGGCAAGAAAAAATTTTGCGAGAAATGGCAATACACATTGAGCGAAACAATGTATTAGATTTACCAGAGATGTTTAGACTAGCCGTAGCCTCTGGTCGTGGTATTGGTAAATCTGCACTAGTCGCATGGATCATTCTATGGATGCTCTCCACGCGCCTGGGGTCAACCATTATTGTTACCGCTAACACCGAACAACAGCTCAGATCAAGAACATGGGCGGAGCTAGGTAAATGGCTCACGCTCGCTATCAACTCACATTGGTTCACCAAAACAGCTACCACGATAAAACCCGCACAATGGTTTGAAGATGCGCTAATTAATGACCTCAAGATAGATACTGGTTATTACTACGCGCAAGCGCAGTTATGGAGCGAGGAAAACCCAGATGCGTTTGCAGGTATCCACTCATCATACGGCGTATGTTTGATTATGGATGAAGCATCGGGTATTCCCGCGCCCATCTACTCCGTCAGCGAAGGGTTCTTCTCCGAACCCACGCGCGATAGGTACTGGTTTACTTTTTCCAACCCGCGCCGAAACACAGGGCCATTCTACGATAGCTTTAACTCTAAACAATCCTTTTGGAAAAACGAACAAATAGACTCGCGCACAGTCGAAGGCACAGACCAAAAGCTCTTTCAAACGATGATTGAGCAGTACGGCGAAGATTCCACAGTCGCGCGCGTGGAGGTGATGGGCGAGTTTCCATCGGCGGATGACGATACAGTCATACCAATGAGCTTAGTCAAAGCTGCTATCGATAGGGATGTATCACTTACAGCTAACGCGCCGATTATATGGGGATTAGATGTCGCACGTTTCGGCGGTGACAACTCCGCGCTATGTGTTAGACAAGGTAATCATGTGATGAGTATCAAGTCATTTAAGTCTATGGATCTGATGCAGTTATGCGGTGTGATTAAGAATATGTACGATGAATCTACTGCGATAGAAAAACCACAAGAAATATTGGTAGATGTCATCGGCTTGGGCGCAGGCGTGGTGGACAGGCTCGCCGAGCAGAACTTACCAGTACGCGGGATTAATGTTGCAGAAGCTCCCGCGACTAAAAAGAATTATTTAAACCTACGCGCGGAGTTATGGTTTGCGATTAAGGATTGGCTGGCGCAGCGTGATTGCAGGCTGCCTAGTGATGATGATCTTGTCGCTGAATTGGCTGCGCCATTGTATAAATATACCTCTACTGGCAAAATAAAGATAGAATCAAAAGACGAAATGCGCAAGCGCGGGATTAAATCACCAGACAAAGCAGATGCACTTGCTTTGACTATGGCATCCTCTGCTGCAAGTTTTGGTGGAAGCACTAGCTTTTTAGGTTATAATTTCAGACAACCACTAAAATCTAGAATAATCAGAGTAGGGTAATTTATGGCAAAGCAATACAAAGAAGAAGAAATCAAGGCTATCTCAGAAGAAGAAAGTAAGTCTATTGATTTAGTCGGCGTGATTAAATCCGAGATGGATGACGCTAAAGATTTTATACACCAAGTCGGCGCGGAAAGAGCTGAATCCACAGAATACTATCTTGGTAACGAGCCAGAAGGCACTAGCTCACTACAGTCAGAATTTGTATCTACAGATGTTAGAGAAAGCATTTTATTTATGTTGCCGTCTATCATGCGTACTTTCTTTGGTACTAAGAAGATTGTTGAGTTTGTACCCAAAGGACCAGAAGATATCCAACTAGCCGAACAGCAAACTGATTATATTAATTATATTATTCAGCAAAAGAACCCAGGCTTCCAAGTGCTGTATGATGTATTCAAAGATGCACTTGTTAGAAAGACTGGTTTTGTCAAAGTGTTTTGGGATGATTCAGTAACTGCTACCACGCACGAATACACTAACTTAGATCCGCAATCCTACCAAGCGTTAATACTAGATAAAAATGTTGAGATAGTAAAAGAGTCAGTAACCAACGAGACGATAATAACTTTTGATCCTATCAGCCAACAAGAAGTCACCCAAGAAGTGCCTGCTAGTTACGACCTAACCATTAGAAGATTAAAACCAAAAGACCAAGTTTGCATAGAATCTATACCGCCTGAAGAAGTTTTAATATCAAGACACGCACGCGATATAGAATCTGCATCTTACGTTGCGCACCGCATGATTAAATCTGTATCTGATTTAGTGGCAATGGGTTACGATCAAGAAGAAATAGAACAATACGCAGGCTACGGCGGTAGTGCGTTAGATCCTGAAAGCTACGAAGAACAAGAAGCTAGAAACCCATTTGACAATATGGTCTACCCAGATAGAAACGATGCTGGCGGTAAAGATGTGTTATACATAGAACATTACTTGTTTTATGACTTTGATGGCGATGGTATTGATGAACGTATCAGAGTTTGCACCGCAGGCAACGGCTTAGAAATATTAAACGTAGAGCAATGGGATGAGCTACCAATATGTATGTTCTGCCCTGATCCAGAACCGCACACAGCTATAGGTTCATGTCCTGCTGATTATCTTAAACCAATACAATCAGCTAAGTCACAAATTATGCGTGACACTTTAGATTCACTCGGTCATTCAATCTTCCCACGCATGGGTATTGTTGAAGGACAAGTAAATATAGACGATGTACTAAACACCGACATAGGGCAACCTATTAGGATGCGTGCGCCAGGAATGGTACAACCATTTGCTGTGCCGTTTGTGGGTAAAGAAGCGTTCCCAGTACTAGGATATTTGGACGAAGCTAAAGAAAACAGAACTGGCGTATCCAAAGCATCAGCTGGCTTAAACGCAGACGCTCTACAATCCAGCACCTCAACAGCTGTATCAGCTACTATGAGTGGCGCACAAGGTAGAGTAGAACTTATTTGCAGACATTTTGCTGAAGGTGGCTTAAAAACCATGTTTAAAACAGTAAATAGCTTGGTAATCAAGCACCAAAACGCGCAAGATGTGTTTAGATTGAATGGTAAATTTATCCCTGTAGACCCAAGATATTGGGATAATGACAAGGATTTAGTGGTAAATGTAGCTATATCTAAGTCATCTGACGAAGAAAAGTTCCAAGTGTTAGCACAATTATCGCAAAAACAAGAACAAATCATGGCAACGCTAGGACCACAGAATCCTCTAGTGTCAATGCAACAATACGCTAATACTTTGACTAGAATGATAGAGATGGCTGGTTTCCAAGACGCGCAAAGCTTTATCAATACAGAAGTTCCGCCGATGCCTCCGCAAGCGCCTGAGCAACAAAAGCCAGATGCAGCTGAAATGCTTGCACAAGCTGAAGCAATGAAGGCACAGGTCAGCGCACAAAAGGCAATGATCGATGCTGAAACCGATAGAATGAAAATCATCATGGATGACGACAGACAAAGAGATATTGAAGAGGCACAACTTAGAGTCAAAGCGCTAGAGCTACAAGCTAAGTACGGCGCACAAATTAATATCGCAGAAATCAACGCAGTAATGGAAAGAGACAGAGAAGGAATAAGACAAAATGCAAAAGCTCAAGCTCAAGGATTATTTACAAACAATGTCCCACCACAAAATATTTGATATTGAAGTAATTGTGGATGACATGGTTTATGTTGGTAAAGAAATTAGAGCGAAGGACAGAAATCACGCAATGCAGATTATGTCTGTAATGTCAGGTGGACAAGTAACACAAGATTCTGAAATAATTTATTACGAAGAAAGGATGGTACATTAATGAAATACTTAAAAATAGCATGGGAATGGATTAAAAAGATCACCCTAAAGATTGTAGGCTGGATTAAATATGCCTATAACAAAGTTGCAGGTTGGTTAGATAACTTACTAGAACCTAAACCAATCATTAAAAAAAGAGGCAGACCTAGGAAGAAGAAATAATGGTAGCACCAAGAAAAGGCAAAGCAAAAGTAAAGATTACCAAGTCTGGTAAAAAAGTAAGTTACGGACAAGCAGGCAAAGCTAAAGGCGGTGGACCAAGGGTTAAGCCAGGAACATCTAAAGGCGATTCATATTGCGCTAGAAGTCTAGGTATAAAGAAAAGATTATCTAAGAAAAAACAAAACAACCCCAACACTCCTAACAACCTATCAAGAAAAAGATGGAAATGTTCTGGAGCTAAATCAAGAAGAAAATAAGGAGATAATATGCCAAGAGGACTATACGCAAATATACACGCTAAAAGAAAAAGAATTAAAGCTGGTTCTAATGAGAAGATGAGAAAGCCTGGAACTAAAGGCGCACCTACAGCTAAGGCTTTTAAGAAAGCAAAGAAAACAGCTAAGAAAAGAAAGTGAAGTTTATAAGTTACCTTATAGATAAATTTTTAGAACGATCATTCCAAAAAACAGAAGATAAACTAACACAATCTAAATGAACGACATCGTTACCTTGATAACCGAATTAGGTTTTCCTATAGCTGCGGCCATAGGTCTAGGTATGTTTGTTTGGAAACTAATTAACAGAATCATAGATGGTATGGAAACTAAATTAGATACTGTAGATGAAAAAGTTAATACATCACTCACAGCCATGGAAGAAAGACTAGGCACAAAACTAGACACACAACATGGTATTTTAGTAGCATTGATAGATAGAGTTAGATCACTAGATAATGAAATTATCAGACAAGACACTATGATTAAAACTATGTTAGGAGTTCCACAGTTAATAGACACTAACAAAATAGCTAAAGCAAAAAGAAATGACAAAAGGAAAGATTAGTTTATTAGTATTATGTTTATCTGTATCAGCAGATGAAATGGTACATAAATTTAAGTCACCATCGTTCTCTGGTGTTGGCACATCTGCACATTATCTAACTATAGAAAACCAAATGCACACTAGAAAGATGACGTTAAAAGCAGAGATAAAAGCGTTGCAAGATGAAATAGAAAGAGACAAAGAAAATACTACACTAGCAAGGTTTATAAGAAACTTAGAATCAAGAATCTATGCACAGCTATCAAGACAATTAGTAGAGAACCTGTTTGGTGAAACTGCAAGCACTAGTGGTATTTTAGAGTTAGAAGGCAATACTATAGAGTATAATGTTATAGACGGAATAATAACTTTAACAATAACAGATGCAAATGGTGATACAACGACTATATCTTTGCCTATTGGCAACTTTACTTTCTAGTTGCGCAATAATAATAGATCCGTTAGAAAACAACCTACCACCATTACAAAAAATAGAAAAGCCAGAAATAGGTTCATTACTTGTACCTGAGCTTGCTAACATAAAAGCAAACAATAAAGCCAAACCAGTAGTAGCTATCTACGCAGGATCATTTACAGATCAAACTGGTCAAAGAAGAAGCAACAGCACTTACGCAACTTTCTCATCAGCAGTAACACAAGCACCAGACGCATACTTAATTAGAGCCTTAAAACATGCAGGTATAAATCATAATGGTTTTTTTGAAGTAGTAGAGCGAGTTGGTTTAGATCATGTAACTAAAGAAAGACAGATCATAAGAAGCACCAGGCAAGAGTTTAAAAAAGATACCAAATTACAACCACTTATGTTTGCGGGTTTAATAATGCAAGGTGGCGTGATATCATACGAAAGTAACGTAAAGAGTGGAGGTGCTGGAGCTAGATACCTTGGAATAGGAATGTCTAGGCAGTACAAACAAGATACAGTTACCATCTCCTTACGTACTGTATCTGTGAGTACGGGTAAAGTATTACTAGAAGTATTAGTAACTAAAACGATATTAAGTGCATCTATAGATCAAGATATCTTTCGTTTTATTAGTGATTCAACCGAACTAGTAGAAGTAGAGAGCGGTTTAGTCAGGAACGAGTCAATCAATATAGCACTACAAACAGCGATAGAAACTGCTGTTTTACAAACTATAAAAGAAGGAACAAATAGAGGATATTGGAATTATGAAGAATTTAAAACAATTGATTGCGATGACGATTGTCTTACCGCTATTCGCGGCTGACAACGAAATATATGTAGAGCAAGCAGGCGCAACTGCAAACATAGACCTAGAGCAGTTAGGCTCATCTAACATTATTGGTGGTCTCAACTCTATAGCAGGTACACTTACGCCGCTTGATTTAGATGGCCTTAACTTAACACTAGATATTAACCAGATAGGTAACAGCAATAAATTTCTTGGTGATATTTATGGTAATAATATAACAGGATTTTTTGAGTTTGATGGCGATAGTAATACATTCACTATACAAGCAGATCCAACAGATACTTATGGGATTGACGGATCAAACTACAATGTTGATGTAACAGGTAGTTCTAACACATTTACGTTAGATACTGGTACAAGCGCATTAAGTGAAAACTTAGACTTAGATTGGATAATCAATGGTGATAGCAATACCTTTGATTTTGATATTAATTATGATGGTGCTACTAGCTATGTTGATGTAGATGGGGATAGCAACACAGTAAACTTTACAGGAAGTGGATATGCAGGAGGATACTTCTATCTCGACCAAACAGGAAACAGTAGAACATTTAACATCATACAATCATCAACGCTTGCTGCTGATTGGCTACAGATCAATTCTACTGGGTCTAGCGGTACTGTTTGCGTCGTTCAAAACGACGGCGGAACAACAACCAGCTGTTGATGTAGGCAATATATCTGAGCTGACTGGTTCAGCACAGGTTGTAAGAGATAAGCCATACACAGCTACAGAGTCGTTTGATATACAACAAAATGATGAAGCCATTACATCTAATGGTCGTATGGCTATTACATTCTTAGATGATTCTAAAGTAAAACTGACTGAACATTCGCAACTTACTATTGACGAATATATCTTTGATCCTAACCCCAGCAAATCTAAAATGGCTATTACCTTTGGTCTTGGCACAGCTAGATTTATTACAGGTAGCCTAAATAAGATAGATAAAAATAATATAGATCTTAAAACACCTACAGCGAATATAGCTATAAGAGGTACTGATTTCACTGTAACTGTAGATGAAACTGGTCGCAGTTTATTAATACTATTACCTGATATCAATGGTTTATCTAGTGGTGAAATACTAGTAACTACAGCTATGGGTACAGTTACGCTTAATAAACCCTATGAAGCTACAACTGTAGATGTATATGAAAAGTCACCAAGTACGCCAGTCATACTAGACTTAACGCTAGAGCTAATAGATAACATGCTTATCGTAAACCCACCTAAACAAGAGCAAGCTATAGAAGAAACTATACAAACAAAAAAGAAAAATATATTAGACTTTGATGATCTTGATATAGATTATTTAGAAGAAGATTTATTAGATGCAGAACAAGAACTAGAGTTTACAGAGCTAGATATAAACTATCTTGATGTGAACTTCTTAGAAGATTTACTTGATGTCATAGACGCATTACAAGAAATACAAGAAGAGGATCAGTTAGCACAGGATGCAACAACAATTAATCTAGTTGGTACAAGCTTAGGTCAAGACTTAAACACACAAATCACATCGTATGTGACTGGTGAAGTTTTAACACTTATGCGTAGTGTTAATGATACTGCAAGGGTAGACATAGATTCATCTTCTAGTTATACAGTTATCTTTATACAAGATGGTGCATCAAAGGTGGTTAAAGTAAATGGCGGTACTGGTAGTATAATTAAGATCACACAGAGTGATTAATGAAACGACTACTATTCATCATACTTATAATACTAGCATTGCCTTTGTTATATCAGTCAACGCCTACAGAAATATTAAAATTAAAAGTCTTTGATTATTTAGTACCAAAGCAACAGCCTTCTGGGTACTTTACTATTCTAAATATTACAGAAGAAGATATAGCTAACGAAGGTGGTTGGCCGTTACCTAGAAAAAGACTAGGTGAAATACATACAGAGATAATTGCTAAAGGTGCTATAGGTGTAGGTTATGTTATTGGATTCCCACAACCAGATCGTTTAGGTGGTGACAAATACTTTGCAGAATCATTAAAGTATGGCACTTCTATATTAGCAATGTTTGAAAATCCTAATGGTGTTTATCCGCCAACAACAGGAACTGTCATACTTGGTGATGATGTAGGTGGTATGACTACAAATGGTGTCATACAAAATACAAAGATATTAACAACTTATGCACAGGAAGGTATTGCAACTGCACCAACTGATGTAGACAACTTAGTAAGAAGAATACCATTATTGTTAAGAACACCAGATGGATATGTACCTGCGTTTGGCACAGAAGTATTAAAAGCATTGGTAGATGCAAAAACATACGTTATAAAAACCAATGACCTTGGTATAGAAGAAATTAGAGTCAAAGGATTACCACCAGTTGCTACCGACAGTTTAGGTCGTAAGTGGATCAGTTGGGTAGATACACCACAAACTAATTTACAAGAAATGGATGTTGCTGGTAAGTTTGTATTTGTTGGCGTAACTGCTCCAGGCATCATGCCACAAATCGCAACTCCAACTGGATTATTAGAACCACACAAAATTCAAGCAGCATTATCTGAGTCAATCTTGATAGAAAATTCACCAAGGATTCCTGATTGGCATTTATTAGCCGAAATTTTAATTTTAGGAATTTTTGTGTCGCTGACGTGGCTTGTAATTAATTATCTCAGTATAGCTAAGGGCATAAGTCTCGCTGTAATTTTGCTCTTCACCACAGGCTTCTCAGGGGTTTTTAGCGTTCAGAAAGGTATTTTGTTGGATTTTTCATGGACTTTCATCTCTCAAATACTAGTTTCTACTATTGCTTTGTATTTAAGCTACAAAAAACAATATAAATTACGCCAACAGATAAAAAAACAGTTTGAACATTACCTTGATCCGAGACAAGTTAAACAATTACAAAACAATCCTGACTTGTTAAAACTTGGTGGTGAGAAAAAAGAAGCAACATTTTTATTTACAGATGTTAGAGGTTTTACAAATTTAAGTGAAAAGTTAGAGCCAGAACAAGTTACTGAAATTATGAATAAGGTATTAACTGCACAAGTGCGTTGCATACAAGCACACGGCGGTATGGTAGATAAGTTTATTGGTGATGCAGCTATGGCAATATTCTCAGCACCATTAGATTTAGATAACCATGAAGATAGAGCTATAGCATGTGCGCAAGATATAAAAACATCTATACAACAATTACAACAAGAATTATCAGAACCTATAGCTATAGGTATAGGCGTAAATACAGGAACTGCTGTTATTGGTAATATGGGTAGTGATACTAGGTTTGATTATTCTGCTATTGGTGACTGTGTAAATACAGCTGCAAGATTAGAGTCAGCAACGAAAGAAGTGGGTGTAGATATATTGATCGGTGAATCTACTGCAAATAAATCTAAAATTGAGTTAAAATTACTGAAACCAATAAAAGTTAAGGGCAAAGAAAAACCTTTGATTATTTATACAACATAGGAGTAATTATGCCAAGAGGTAAAGGAACATACGGATCTAAAGTAGGTAGACCACCTAAAAAGAAAAAAGTAAAAAAAACTAAAAAGTGAAACCATCATCTGCAAAAGCCAAAGGGAGAGCTTTGCAACAATGGGTAGTAGACAAACTTGTTGAACTACTAGGATTTGATCCAGAAGATTTAGAATCAAGACCAATGGGTTCTAATGGTGAAGATATCATCATGGGCGTGCAATCTCGCAAACAATTCCCATATTCAATAGAGTGCAAAAATCAAGAAGCTGTGAATGTATGGAAAGCATACGAACAGTCGCAAGAAAACTGTAAAGATTACGAACCTTTGGTTATAATTAAAAGAAACAGAACAAAACCATTAGCATTAGTAGATGCTGAGTATTTTTTAAAACTACATAAAAAAGATGATTGATAAACTAATAGGTCCAGTCAGCGACATAGTTGGCAAATTAGTGCCTGATAAAGACTTACAAGCAAAGCTTAACCATGAACTTAAAACAGAATTACATAAAGCGAATATGGCACAGATTGAGATCAACAAGATTGAAGCTGGACATAGATCCTTATTCGTTGCAGGTTGGCGGCCTTTTGTGGGGTGGACTTGCGGCATTGCTATGCTGTACCACTTTTTATTACAGCCTATTATTGTATTCGGACTATCAGCAGCTGGACTATCATTTGACTTACCAAGTTTTGATATGGGTTCGCTAATGACTGTATTAATGGGTATGCTAGGACTTGGTGGATTAAGAACATTTGAAAAGACTAAAGGAGTATCAAAATGAGTTGGAAGAACTTTGTATTAGAAGAATTTGCTTGTAAACATTGTGGTGAAAACCAAATAGAGCATGAGCTTATAGACAAGCTACAAGAACTAAGAACAGAGTGTGGATTTCCATTCAAAATCACATCTGGTTATAGATGTGCAGATCATCCTGTAGAAATTAAGAAATCTAAACCTGGTACACATGCTTTAGGTTTAGCAGCAGATATAGGTGTTAGAGGCAAACAAGCATTAGAAATTATATCTAAGGCCAGAGACTTTGGCTTTACTGGTATTGGTGTAAACCAAAAGGGTGGCGCAAGATTTATACATCTTGATATATCTAAAGATTCACAAGGTAGACCTAGACCACATATTTGGAGCTACTGATGGAATTTGATGGCATGATGTTTTGGAATATTGTAATGACATTAGTATTCGCACCAATCATACATGGCATCAGAACTAACGCGACAGAAATGAAAAGAGTTGATATACTGCTTAATAAGACTCGCGAAGAAGTTGCAAAAGACTATGTAACTAAAGTTGAGCTAACAATCAGCATAGATAGAGTTATAGATCGTTTAGATAAACTAGACGAAAAAATGGACAAAATAATCAGCAAGTAATATGGCATATACATATAGAAAAAGGAATCCAGAAACAGGTGAAATAGAATTTTATCAAGATCCTGAAAGAACATTATTTGCTAATAACTTAGGTTCTATATATAACATTTTACCAGGTAACATGGCGAATTTAGGAAACGCAGGATACACTAGCGGTTTTGATTATGCGCGTTCTATAGCTGGCGGTATGCCAATGTCACAAGTTATAGCACCAGGTGTAAGCTATTCGCCCGAACAACCTATGGGTTACACACAAGCACAACTTAATGGTGATATACCAGTAGAAAAACCTGTTGCACCACCTCCGCCAGTTAGGGACGATCAAATATTCGTACCACCTGTAACACCACCTGTAACACAACTACCTGATGATCTTGGTTTCTTAGGCACAGGTATTGGTGGAGTAACTATACCTTTTGATAGATTGCAAATACCAAGACAATTGCCACAAATAGATTTGTCTAACATTGATTTTTCACAAATAGAAATACCAGAAAATGTAAGAACAGGATTGCAAGGATTGTTAGGAGTACCACAAATAGATCCTGAAGCTTTAAAAGCAGACATTTTGGAACAAGTACCAAGCTTTGATCCAACAGGTTTACAAACAAGATTGGGTGCATTGGAATCACAACAGATACCTGTATTCGACCCATCAGGTTTACAGGAACAAATCACGTCTTTACAGCAAAGACCAGGCTTTGATCCTAGTGCAATACAAGAGCAGATTACTGCATTACAACAAAGACCAGGATTTGATCCTTCTGGTTTACAAGAACAAATAGGTTTATTGCAACAGCAAGTTCCATCAAGAGATGACTTTATGTCAATTCAACAAGATATAGCTGAATTATCTGCAAGAGAAATACCACAGTTTGACCCAACAGGATTACAACAACAAATTAACTTATTACAACAACAACCAGGATTTGACCCAACAGGATTGCAAGAGCAGATAACACAAATTTCACAAAGGCCTGGATTTAATCCAACACAATTACAGCAACAAATAGCAGAATTGCAAACACGACCAGGTTTTGATCCTACAGGATTACAGCAACAAATAGCTGGTTTACAAGAAAATATTGGTCAGATAACACCATTTGATCCAACAACATTACAACAAAGACTTGGTATATTAGAACAACAAGTACCGACTAGAGATGATTTTATGTCCATACAACAAGACATAAACCAACTACAAACTAGACCCCAGTTTGATCCTACTGGACTACAACAACAAATTGGTAGTCTTGAGCAACAGATAGGTTCAATACCTCAGTTTGATCCAAGTGGTATACAAGAACAAATAAGCGCACTACAACAAAGACCTGGATTCGATCCATCAACTTTGCAAGAACAGATTACAGCTCTGCAACAAAGACCTGGATTCGATCCTAGCGGAATACAAGAACAGATTAGTGGTTTACAACAATCCATAGGTAATATACCTATGTTTGATCCAACAGGCTTACAAGAACAAATAAGCACGTTGCAAAGTAGGGAAATACCCATGTTTGATCCTACTGGGTTGCAACAACAGATCGCAGAATTACAAGGTAGACCTGGTTTTGACCCAAGTGGAATACAACAGCAAATCAGTGGTTTACAACAACAAATAGGTGGCATACCACAATTTGACCCAACAACATTGCAACAACAAATAGCTGCAAACCAAGCTGCTATTGCTGGTATTGATATACCAACATATCAAGCGCCAGACTTAAGTGGCTTTGCAACACAAGAAGATATACAAGCAGCGTTAGCAGGAATACCAAAACAACAACCTGATATATCTGGTTTATTGTCAAGAATATCTGAATTAGAGTCTAGCTTATCTGCTTTACAACAACCAACTGGCGGTCAATTTTCAATAGATCAACAACTACCTATGAGAGTATCATAATGGCAATATCACAAGACGACGTATTAAAAGCTGCACAAGCAGAACAATTACTAACATCAGATGTTTTTAAAGAAGCTATAGAGAATCTTAAAAACGAATACATTACACATTGGTTAAACTCAAGAGATATTAACGATATTACAGCTAGAGAAGATTTACATAGGTCATTATTACTTTTACCAGAGGTTGAAAGACATCTGCGTATCATCGCTGAAAAAGGCAAGCTTACTAGAGCAAACATTAACAAAATTAGAAATATTGGTTAATACTTCCCTTTCTACACATTATTGATATAAAATACTCTTAAATACATTTAAGGAGTATTTATATGAGCAATAACGGAAAACCGACTGCTTTACAAACTGATAACGAAGTTACTACTTCGATGTTTGAAAGTTTTTTAACCCCTGAAGAGGATAAGGTTGATGAAGCGGTCATAGAAGAAGTAGCAGAAGAAGAAGTCATTGAAGATGATTCTGAGTATGTTGAAGAAATAGATCAACAGATTGCAGATGAATTGGAAGATGACGAATATGAAGAAGAAGTTGAAGAAGAACAAACAGATGTTGAAGAGGAAGCTCCGCAACTTCAAACATTTACTGTAAAGGTAGATGGCCAAGAGGTAGAAGTCACGCAAGAGGAACTCGTCAACGGATATTCTCGTCAGCAAGATTATACGCGTAAAACACAAGAACTCTCTCAACAGCGAAAGACTATTGAGCAGCAGCAAGCAGAGTTAGCGCAAAGAGATGCGATTTATTCGCAGTTGTTACCGAAGATGGAAGCTCAATTAAAGGGCGAACTGGCTAACGAACCAGACTGGGAAAATCTATATAGTGATGATCCTGTAGGCTACGTCAGAGAAAAACAACTTTGGGATGAAAAAAAAGAAAAATTACAAGCTGTTAGCGCTGAACAACAAAGGCTTCAACAAGAAGCACTAGTTAAACAGCAACAACAGATTCAGCAGTTTGTTGAATATGGTAATAAAAGACTTCTTGAAATTATCCCAGAATGGCAGAATCCTGAGATTGCTGCTAAAGAAAAGTTGGCTATTCGAGACTATGCAATCAACAACTTGGAATATTCAGAACAAGAAGTTGAACAGGTTTATGATTATCGTGCTTTGCTTGGTTTAAGAAATGCTTGGTTAAACTCTAAAACAGTTGAAGCCACAAAGAAAAAACCAACACAAAAAGCACCAGCTAGAGTTGCTAGACCTGGTACTACTAACCGACCAAAAACGACAGCACCTGTGAAGAAAGCAAAACAAAAATTAGCTAAAACTGGAAAGATTCAGGATGCGGCTAAAGTATTTGAACAAATAATTTAATTTTATAGGAGTATATTATGGCGAAGGTCACTAATGCTTTTGACACATATTCAGCAACTGCTGACAGAGAAGATCTAAGTAATATCATTTACAACATCTCTCCAATGCAAACACCGTTTATGTCGTCAATTGGAAAAAGAAATATTAAGAACGTAGTGTTTGATTGGCAAACAGAAGTATTACCTACACCAAGTTCAGCTGGACAATTAGAGGGTTTTGAACTATCAAGATCAGCTTCAACAGCTACAACAAGGGTAAGTAATGTTGCTATGATTTCAAGCAGAGATGCAACTGTAACAGGTTCGCAGGACGCTTCAGATGCAGCTGGTAAAAGATCAGAAATGGCTCATCAGCTTGCTATTATGTCAAAAGCACTAAAAAGAGATATGGAAGAAGCTCTATGTCAAAACGGCGCTAAAACAACTGGTGATGCTACAACAGCTAGAAAAACTGGTGGTTTTGAATCTTGGATTACATCAAACGTATCAAGAGGTTCCGGCGGTGCAGGTGCTGGTGGCGGTGCTGCTCCAACAGACGGAACAGACAGAGACTTAACAGAGGACTTACTAAAAGGTGTTCTACAGACTATGTTTACTAACGGCGGTGAGCCAAACATGGCTATTTGTGGTCCACACAACAAGCAAGTTATTTCTGGTTTCACAGGTAGAACTCAAGCTAGACAGTTTGTCGATGCAAACACAGTTGAAGCTTCAGTATCTGTTTACTCATCTGACTTTGGTGAACTAAAAATTGTTCCATCAAACAGATCAAGAGAAACATCACTATTATTAGTAGATCCAGAGTTTGCTAAAGTGTCTTACCTAAGAGACTTTAAAACTGTTGATATTGCTACAATAGGAGATGCTGAGACAAAAATGATTGTGGTTGAGTATGGATTAGAAGTATCCAACGAAGCTGCACATGGTGTTGTTGCTGACCTAAACGTATCATAAGTTTAGTCAATAACCTTTAAGGGATGTTTCGGCATCCCTTTTTTTTGTGCTAAAATCTCTACATGGCTAAGACAACACTAATAGATCATAAGCAAGGTTATAAATCTGTATTTGCTACAGAGGATGATAAGGTTATTTATCACACACAACAAAACATACAACCTACTTTAGACTATGTTAAAAACTTGTCTGAATATAAACCTGGTAAAGATTTTAGGCATGTAGCTGAAATACCAATGGTTGTATATCAAAGAGCAGTCCGAGAAGGATGGGCGCAAGACTCAGCACAATGGAAAAAATGGTTAAATCATTCAGATAATAAACCATTTAGAACATGGAAAGGTAAAGTATGACATACGATGAATTAAAAACTAATATAGCTAATTTCTTAAATAGATCAGATTTAACAGATCAACTTGATTTTTTTATTGATGCTACAGAGGCAGAATTTAATAGGAGATTAAGAAACAAAGACATGATAAAGCGTGCTACTGCTACAGCTGATGGTCAATACATGAGCTTACCAACTGATTGGTTAGAAGCCATAAACATAGAAATTACATCAAACGACTTTAGACCATTATTCCAACAATCAATAGAATCATTAGATGTTTATAGAAAAGCTAATAACAATGTATCTGGTCAACCAATATATTATGCAATTGTAGATAACTCATTAGAGTTAGCACCTACTCCTGACTCAAGTTATACATTACAATTAACATACTACGGCACTATAGATGCACTTAGTAGTTCTAATACTACAAACTTTATATCCACAGGATATCCAGATGCTTATCTATATGGTGCTTTAAAACATGCTTCTATCTATCTAATGGAAGATGAAAGAGTGCCTTTATTCACAGCACAATTTGAAAAAGCATTAGAAGAAATGAGAATGGAACAAGAGAAAGCAGAATTTGGCAAAGGCTCTCTAATGCAAAGAAGAAGAACTTATGGCAAGTCTGGTAAAAAAATATATTATTGGAATAATAATTAGGAGACAATATGGCTGGATTTAGTGATTATTTAGAGGACAAAGTATTAGACCATGTGTTTGGTGGTAATGCTTATACAGCGCCAGGAACATTATATGTTGCTTTATATACTGTAGCACCTACTGATACAGGTGGCGGTACTGAAGTATCAGGCGGAGCATACGCAAGACAATCAGGAGCATTTACTGTATCTGGTACAAACCCAACAACAGCTACTAACTCAGCTGCAATTGAATACCCAACAGCAACAGCTGATTATGGTACAGTAGTAGCAGTTGGTATTTTAGATGCCTCATCAAGTGGTAATCTATTAGCTTACGCAAACTTAACAACTTCTAAAACTGTAAGCTCAGGTGACGTATTCAGATTTGACGCTGGCGATTTAGATATAACATTAGCTTAATAACATGGCCTCAGTAGGCTACGGATATGGTGGATACGGGAAGTCTCATTTTGGGACACCTGTTTTCCAAATCGGCGCAGCCACTATATCTGCAACATCAGGAGCTACCGCAACTGGTAGACAAATAGATAGAGGTCAAGCGACCATATCTGCAACTTCTAGCGTAACAGCAGTTGGCATACAAATAGATTTAGGATCAGCAACAATTGCTGCTACATCTAGCGCAACATCTGCTGGTGTAAGAATAGCGCTTGGTGCATCAACCATAAGTTCTACAAGTGCAATGACAGCAACTGGTCATCAAATAGACCGAGGTGTTGTTTTTGGACCAGCAGTATCAGGAATGACTGCTACTGGTAGATTCACAGTTAAAGGTGTTGTTGACATACAAGGCGTTAGTGGCTTTGATGCTATCGGTCATCAGATAGATAGAGCCACATCTACAATTACACAAACAAGTGGATTTAATGCAATTGGTGGTCTAAAATGGGAAGATATAATTGTTCCTGATGACACATGGACAGAACAAGATATAATAGCAGATACCTGGACAAACCAAGCGAATCCAGACACATCATGGACAGATTTACAAACAAGTACAACATGGTCAGATCAATCTAATCCATCTACTACTTGGAATGAATTAAGCAAACAAGACGCAGCTTAAAGGATAAAATTTTATGGCAGATACATTTACAACTAACCTTAACTTAACAAAACCAGAAGTAGGAGCATCTACTGATACTTGGGGAACAAAGCTAAACGATGACCTAGATACTGTTGATGGTTTATTTAGCGCTACTGGTACATCAGTAGCTATGAACCTAGATGGCGCAGTTATTGATAGCTCTGTTATTGGTGGCACAACACCAGCTGCGGGTACATTTACAACCCTTACAGCTAATACTTCAATTGTAGGTACTTTATCTACAGCAGCACAAACAAACATAACAAGCGTAGGTGCATTGAATGGTGGATCAATCACATCAGGTTTTGGATCTATAGATAATGGCTCATCAGCTATTACAACAACAGGCACAGTTACTTTTGGTACTTTATCAGATGGCAGCATTAATATTGCAAACTTTATTGATGACGATACATTTGGTACAGCATCAGCTACAACAGTTGCTACTTCTGAATCAATCAAAGCCTATGTAGATAGCCAGGTAGGAACAGTAGATACATTAGCCGAGATCCTTGCTAATGGTAACACTACAGGCGGTACAGATATAGCTGTAGGCACAGGTGATGATATTACCTTTGCAGATAGTTCAAAAGCAATATTCGGAGCAGGTTCAGATTTAGAAATTTATCATGATGGTAGCCATAGCCGTATTGATGATGCAGGCACAGGCAAACTTATCTTACGTGGTAACGATGCCGTAGAAATACATAAGTACACTGGTGAATACATGATTACGGCTGTTGCTGATGGTGCAGTAACACTTTATCATAATGATTCACCCAAACTAGCCACAACCTCAACAGGCATAGACGTAACAGGAACAGTTACTGCTGATGGTTTGACTGTTAATAACTCACTAGCCAATCCTATTAAAATTAGACGCACAACTTCAGGCTCAGAACAGTTAGAAATTTCGGTTAATGATGGTAATGTAGTATTTGATAGCTATCAAGATGAGGCTGATAGGTATGGTGGATTTACATTTCAAGGTACAGAAAACGGAGTAGGCACAAGAACAAGACTAGACATAGCTCATACAACAGGAGACATCTCCTTCTATGATGACACAGGAACTACCCAAGCTCTATACTGGGATGCAAGTGCTGAGAGATTAGGTATTGGAACGACTAGTCCAAGTGATGCTTTGGTGGTTGAAGGTAATGTAGCTTCTCCGCATAGAATTGCGATTAGTAATGAAAATGCAAGTGGTAAAGAAGCATTAAAGTTTAGTCAAGGAACTACTGTTAAATCTTGGATTGAGTTTGATAACTCTACTTCACTTTTTGATGTATGGCAGTATACAAATAATGATTTAAGATTTGGAACTAACAATACAGAACGCATGAGAATAGACTCATCAGGAAACGTTGGAATTGGTGTAACCAATCCATCAAGTTACTGGGGACAAGCAGATAATCTTGTTGTAGGTGGTACTGGTAACGATGGTATAACTATTAAATCTTCAACATCAGGAAATGGTAGACTAATATTTACTGATACAGAATCTTCTACAGCAGGTCAGAACGATGGTGGTCAAATTCAATACAATCATGCAAGTGATTATATGACTTTAAGAACCAATGGTGCAGAACGCATGAGAATAGACTCATCAGGTAATGTTGGAATTGGAACGAGTAGTCCTGACAATCCTTTACACATATCGGCATCTACAGAGCCATATATACGTATTGAAAACACAGATATAACATTAACAGAAGGTCAAATAGTTGGTGGTTTAATTTTTGAACAAAACGACTCAACTGGAGGAGGAACAGGGATAACAGGTCGTATACAAATGCGTTCTGCGGACAGACCTGATAACAGTAGTTATTTTGGTAATGTAGCTGATATGGATTTTCTTGTTTCTGGTGCATCTACTGGTCAAGCCTCAAATAACGCTACCAAAACTGCAATGACTATACGTGCAGGAACAGGTAATGTTGGAATTGGAACCGATAGTCCTTCATCAAAACTTAGCGTTTCAAATGCAGGAGCAGGTGGTTTAGAAATAAATCCAAGTTACTCAGGTACAAGGAACTTAGTAATAAATTATAACCGCTCAACATCTTCTTATACTGGCGTTGATTTTGATGCTACAGATTATATATTTTATGGCACTGGCACAGAACGCATGAGAATAGACTCTTCAGGTAATTTGTTGGTTGGAACTACTGATAGCTCTCCTTTTAATAATAGTGCAAATACATCAGCAGACAATGGCATAGCTTTAGGAAATGCTGGAAATGTTTATGCAGCAAGATACAATTTTGCACCTTTAGACCTTAATAGAACAGGTAGTGATGGTGATATCATTGCATTAAGAAAGTCAGGAGCAATAGTTGGAAGTATTGGTACAACTAGCAGTAACCTATATATAGGTACAGGTGATACTGGTGTTTTCTTCAATGCATCTGAAGATGCAATTTATCCTATCAATACATCAACTATAGCAGGTAGAGATAATGCTATAGACTTAGGTAAGTCTGATACAAGATTCAAAGACATTTACGCTACCAATGGAACTATACAAACTTCAGACAGGAACGAGAAACAAGATATAGAAGCTCTAACAGATGCAGAGACTAGAGTAGCTGTTGCAGCTAAAGGACTACTTAGAAAGTTCAGATGGCAGTCTGCTGTAGCTTTAAAAGGTGATGATGCTAGAATCCACTTTGGAATCATAGCTCAAGACTTACAAGATGCTTTTACTGCTGAAGGATTAGATGCAGGTGACTATGCTATGTTTATTAGTAGCACTTGGACTGATGATGACGGAGTAGAACAAACAAGACTAGGAGTACGTTATAGCGAACTTCTAGCATTTATTATTGCAGCAATTTAACAAAGGAGAATAATATGGCAATTGGATATACTTGGGACGTTTCAACAGTTGATACTTACCCAACACTAGATGGTAATACTGATGTGGTTTATTCAGTACATTGGAGATTAACAGCAGAAGATGATGCTAATCAGGATGCTGATGGCAACAACATTACTGCTACTTCATACGGGACTTGTGGTTTAGATACTTCAGACCTCTCAAGCTTTACAGCTTTTGCAGATTTGACAGCTTCTGACGTACAAGGCTGGGTTGAAGGAGTTTTCGGAGCTGATGATGTTGCAGCTAAAAAAGCAGCATTAGATGCAAAGATAGCTGAAATCATCACACCAACAAGCGTTACTAAGACTATAGGTTAATCATGGCCCTGTTGCCTGTAACTCCGCCAGCTGGGATAGTCAAAAATGGAACTGACTATGCTAATAAAGGTCGTTGGGTTGACGGCAACTTAGTTCGTTTTGAAAATGGTTTTCTTAAACCTATAGGCGGTTGGTCTAAACTAAGAGCTACAGCATTAGATGGCGAGCCTATTGGCATGTACGCCTATAAAGATAATGCTGGTAACTCTGTATTAGCAGTTGGTACTAGACAAAAGATCTATGTGCTTTACGACAACACCTGGACTGATATAACACCATCAGGATTTGTAAACGATGTTACAGCTGATCCATTAGGTTATGGTGCATACCATTGGGGTGTAGAAGATTATGGTGATGCTAGATCACAATCAGGTTTACCATTACAACAAGGTCATTTCTCCTTTGACAACTGGGGTGAACACCTAATCTTTTGTTTTTCTGGTGACGGCAAAATCTATCAATGGCGACCAGACTCAGCAGGTGGATCACCTGATACTATCGGCACAGTAGTAAGCAATGCACCTATTAATAACCAAGCTATATTAGTAACTAACGAAAGGCATTTAGTTGCTATTGGTGCAGGCGGAGATCCTAGGAAAGTTGCATGGAGTGATAGAGAAGATAATACCAACTGGACATCCACAGCTAGAAACACAGCAGGTGACTTACAAATACCTACAGGCGGTAGGGCATTGCTAGGTGTTAAATATCAAAACGATGTCATCATATTTAGTGATACTGGTATAGATAGAATGAGCTATGTTGGCTCACCTTTTGTCTATGGTATTACCGCAGCTGGTTCTAACTGTAAAGCAGTAAGTAGAAGATCAGTAGTACAAACAGGTAACTTCTTAGCATGGATGGGTGAGAATGCTTACTTTGTTTATGATGGTGTTGTAAGAGAAATACCATGTGAAGTGCATGACTTTGTATATGACAACTTAAATGTTCCAGGTAGAAACGCATCATGGGGTGGACACAACTCAAACTTTAACGAGATATGGTGGGGATTCCCAGTAGGCACAAGCCAATACAGACCTAACAAATATATCATTTGGAACTACAGAGAAAACACTTGGTCTATTGGATCATTAGACAGAGGCTGTTGGATTGACCAAGGTGCTTTTGACTATCCAATTGCAGGTGATTCGCTTGGTTTTATTTACGAACATGAATCAACTTTATTATCCAACTCACCAAATTTAGACTCTGATGTACCTTTTTGTACTAGCGGTCCAATAGAATTAGGCAACGGCGATAACTATGTGCAATGTAATCAGATTATTCCAGACGAAGAAGCTAATACATTACCTGGTGTAACGATAAGCTTTAAAGGCAAGTTTACACCGCTAGGCGCAGAGACTGACTTTGGTTCATTTACCTTTGAGAACGATGGTTATACTGATGCAAGGTTTACAGCAAGACAAGTACAAATGACTGTAACAGGTACAACCACACAGGATTTCCAAGTTGGTAACATAAGATTAAACCTAAGACAAAGAGGTAGAAGATAATGTCATTAACCTTAGCGGCAAAAGAGCAATACATACAAAGAGCAATTAATGTTAAATATGCTTTTACTGCTACTACACAGCAAACTATTTACACAGCACCAACTGGTGATGATTTTACTTTTGCTATTGTTAAAGGATTTATTGCTTGCGATCATGGTAATCAGCAAACCAATATAGACGTATCTATTACCGATACAAGTTCTAATGAGTTTTTTATTTATAAACAACACAACATAAGCGCACATGCTACTGAAGAGTTACAAACTAACGAAGGTATTATTATTCAGCAAGGCGAAGTAATAAAAGCGCAAGTAAACCATGCAAACATACATGTAGTTTTAAGCATTATAGAATATGGTAAAGGCGACTAATAAAGTAGTTGATATACAAGAGGTCAAAAAAGAACCTTGGGAAGTTGAATGGGATAGGTGCAAACCCTTGCTCGTAAAAGCTATGAAATATCAAGATACCTATACAATTGACGACATAGAAGATAAAATAAGAAATGGAATAGCACTACTATGGCCAGGTAAAAAATCAGCTATGGTGACAGAATTAGCGTTATTTCCACAAATGAAAGCAATGAACATTTTAGTTTTTGCAGGAAATTTTGAAGAATTTGAAGAAATGTTTAAACACGTAGAAACATTTGCAAGAGAAGCTGGCATCAAAAGATTATATGGTGGTGGCAGAAAAGGATGGATTAGAAAAGCAAAACACTTAGGCATAAAACAAGAAGTGTTGTTGAGTAAAGATTTATAGGAGAAAACATGCCACAAGCAGCATTACCATACATTACAACTGGAGCAGCAGTTTACGGCGCGACTCAAGGTGGCGGTGGCTCACAAACAGTCACGCAACAAACAGATCCACAAACACAAGCTAGATATGAAGATATCTACGCAAGAGCCAAAGGCAT
>Ga0208013_1000456_pt1 | contig 22448 bp, 28 predicted proteins | sample 16_taG_FD_184091 | JGI IMG/M metagenome (GOLD analysis project Ga0208013, IMG submission 184091) | Marine viral communities from the Subarctic Pacific Ocean - 16_ETSP_OMZ_AT15313 metaG (SPAdes) (version 2) | ecosystem: Environmental > Aquatic > Marine > Oceanic | place: Pacific Ocean | collected...
ATAGCCTTCAACTAACTTTATCAGTTCAATTTGCTTATCTTTTGTCATGTCGTTTCTTTCTGTGTTTGTGTTTCTATGCAAACAATATGCGCAGATACAATTCAGTATTGCAACAATTATTTTAGTTATTTGTTAAACTTTCTTATAAGCTATTGATAATAAACAAAAACAAATAGTAAAACCTTGGATGGGTTAAAGCTTTGAAGCCTATCACTCATTATAACTATATAAGCTCTACTCTAGGTTGCATAGCCAGGATTGACGCAGCTTAAAAGCGACTAGCAAGGGTGGTGGTGTATTGTGTACCGCTTTAAGGGGGTAGGGGTGTTATGCACGTAATGTTATAATATAACACCGTCTTTTAAAGGGCTGGGTAATTTAACATAATACATAAGCCAATGATGATATATCACTAGTAAAACACAACAAAAACAACGCATTACCCTAGCATTTACAGCACAATAAATAATATCTCAGCTTATCAGAATGCATATAAGAATAGTTTAACCAATAAAAACAATGACTTAGCTATATCTAAGGGGGTGGGGCAGGGGCCACGCGGGGGGTGTACGTTATACGTATATACACAGCTACACACACGGGGTTTTTACAATCGGGTATACCAGGAAGTAGTACTTTGCAGTTTTGCATGGTCAGTATTGCAGGTTTGCAAGGCATGGTATGCAGTAACTTTATGTTACAAACTGAAACAATAGATCACTTTTTATGTAACACATACATTTTTCTCTTGACAAGGTATTGCTTTTTCCTATAACTATGGGGGTAGGGGGCTAAGTTAAACATTTATGTAATAACTTTATAAAGTAGTTACACTAAAGATAGTTATTACATAAGAGTTATTACATTAAAGAAGTAAAGATAAAAGATAGTTATTACATAAGAGTTTAACTTAGTGTGTTATTTATGATAGTGGACATAGGTCATTAAACATATACATGTAACAATAATAATATTTGTACTTGACAGAGTTATTACATTAATGTTAAACTATACATAGTCACATATCATAAAAGCAATAATACTATTGTGACTACGTGCTGTGAGTAACTACACATATGTTGTAACTGTGTGTCTCCTCTCCCTCCTCTCTGTAACAATTACAATGTAACTACTAGTTATTTGCAGCACGTACTTTTGCTTTAATAAACTTTTTCCTTGACAATGAAACATAAACAAGTACAACTATATGCATCAGAAGATGTTTTAACAGACTTCTACAACGCTTTAGCTGACAATGATACTCGTGCTATGCGTAAGGTACACATTCCTAAGAGTGATGTATTCTATGTACGTGAAGCCATACATGTTCGTACAGGTGAGTGGTACACGTTAGATCATGTAGAGAGAGCTATGTATTTAGAGGGACACCTAAAGCGTTACGAGGTGTTAGACCCTGATAGAGAGCGAGAGTATGGCAGGTAGAGATTACAAGAGAGAGCGTCAGCTACAGAGTACTCCTAGAGAATTAGCTCGTAACGCTGCTCGTAAGAAAGCTAGACGTAAGTTAGAGGCTACTGGTAAAGTTAAGAAGGGTGACGGTAAGGATGTTGATCATAAGAATGGTAACCCTTTAGATAACTCTAAGAAGAACTTGAGAGTAACGACTAAGAAAGCTAACCGTAGCTTCCCTCGTAATAGTAAAGCTGGAAAGAAGTAGTATGGCTAGAGATCCTAGACTAGAACGTGCTGGTGTATCAGGTTTTAACAAGCCTAAGCGTACTCCTGATCACCCTACTAAGTCACACGTAGTTGTAGCTAAAGAGGGTAGTACTATTAAGACTATACGTTTTGGTCAGCAAGGAGTTAGTGGTGCAGGTAAAAACCCTAAGTCAGCAGGAGAGAAAGCACGTAAGAAGTCTTTTAAAGCTCGCCATGCTAAGAACATTGCTAAAGGCAAGACTAGCGCAGCATACTGGGCTGATAAAGTAAAGTGGTAGCTATGACTGATCTTAAACTTCCTGTAGCACTTGTAGCAGCGATGGCTATACAGCTTGTAGCTGCTGTGTGGTGGGTATCTAAGCAAGCTCACACTATTGAGGTGTTACAGCAAGACGTTGTAGATTTGAAGACTTATATGAACTCTATGGATATTGACTTAGAGGCGTTGATAGAGTTTGCTACCTTTACTGAGAATAGATGGGCTGAAGAGTACAGCAACGATATGACATACGAGAGAGTGTTTGGCACTAAGGAGCTTGTAGTAGAATGACTCTTATATCTCATATGCCTTTACCTAGTATGCCTTTCCAGACACATGAGAATATCGTGTTTGAGAAAGCTGATAAAGATAGGTCACACAGGAATAACATAGAAGAGAAGCCAGAGCCTAACCTAGTTACGCCTGACACACCTGTAGAGGACTTGAAGTTAGTTAATCAGATGTATGCATACAACCCTGACCCTAATAAGCTACGTAAGCCTGACGGTCAGATAGTTAACTTTATTGTAGCTTAGCATGTGGGTAGGTATCATATTAATGTGTGCTAATCCTTCAGCTATGTCGTGTCAGATAATAGCTAAGCCTGATGTGTTCTACAGTAAAGAGTCTTGTGTTAATGAAACTAAACAGGTAGCTGCTAATATGATGCAGCAGGGTGTATATGCTATGCCTCAGTGCCATCAAATTAGTAAGAGTGTTTAACAATGCAAAAGAAGAGTAAGAGTACAGTCAACGCTGCAGGTAACTACACTAAGCCTACTATGCGTAAGAACTTGGTAGCTAAAGTAAAGGCTGGTGGTAAGGGTGGAAAGCCTGGACAGTGGTCAGCACGTAAGGCTCAGATGGTAGCTAAGCAATACAAAGCTAAGGGTGGGGGCTACAAGTCGTGAAAGCTCCTCAGAAGTCACTCAAGAAGTGGGGTAAAGAGAAGTGGGGTACTAAGTCAGGTAAGCCCTCTACTCAGGGCAAGAAAGCTACAGGTGAGCGTTACCTACCTAAGAAAGCTAGGGATGCTCTTACACCTGCTGAATACGCTGCTACAAGTGCAGCTAAGCGTAAGGGTACGAAGGCAGGTAAGCAATTTGTATCTCAACCAAAGAAGATAGCTAAGAAGACAGCAAAGTATAGGAAGTAGTATGATGATGAGTTTAATGCTTGGGGAGCCACCAGAGGTAGACCCTAAGAATAAAGATCGTGCAGAGACATACTGGATGTATGGTGATTCTGCAGAAGAGTTAGGCAAGGCTTGGGATAAAGATACTGAGACTGCTGCTCTTAAGACGTGTGGTAACTGTGATTACTTTGACAATAGTGCTCGTACTTTAAAAGCGTTGAATATTCAGTCAGGCTTAGGTGCTTGTACTAAGTTTAAGTTTGTGTGTAGTCAAGAGAAGTCCTGTCAAGCATGGGATTGTAAAGAAACAATGATGGAAGAGGTTTAATAATACAATGAACAAAGGCATGAAAGCATTAAAGAAAGAAGCACCAGAAGTAGCTAAGAAGATGGGTTACATGATGGGTGGTATGAGCAAGAAGAAGAAAGACATGATGGGTGTTGGTATGGCCTATGGTGGTATGTCTAAGAAGAAGACAGGCTACAACAAGGGCGGTTTGTGTGGTGCAGATGTACCAGCAGAACGTCCCATGAAGAAGGGCAAGTAATGAAGTACTACCATAAATACAAAGAAGCACTTGAAGATAAAGGCTATCGTGTAGATGAGCATGGCTACGTGTGGGACTCTACAGGTAATCAGGCTGCAGGTGAAGACAACTACGGTAACGTACAGAGTAAAGACCCTAATGTAACAGCTATCTGTCAAGAAGCTGAAGCAGCTATGACTGAAACACCTAAGCCACGTGCTAAAAAGGCTACGAAGAAAGAGGAACCTAAACATGAAGAGACTCTGGAAATGGTACGGGCGCGTGACGAGAATGGACATTTCATTGCTGATGATCCCAGTACACCTGATGTAAATGAGGCTTGGGTAGTTAAGACTGTCAAGAAGGCTATTAAGAAGAAGTAATGGTTGTAGCTCGCGCATATAACACTGTAACAAAAGGCTTGACAGTTACTGCTACTTCAGGTGGTGCTAATTCTAATGTTATATATACGTGTCCTAATAACTTTGATGCAGAGATAGACTTCTTACATGTTACTAATGGCAGTTCGTCTACTCAAAATGTAAGCTTACAGTGGTATCACGCAGAAACAAATACGTATCATCACATCTTAAATGATAAGTCTATATCAGGTAAAGATGTGTATAACGTTATAACGTCAGACAGGATATACTTACATGCAGGTGATAAGATAACAGCGTTTGATGGTAGTAGTGGTGCACTAGAAGTGTTTTTGTCAGGTAAAGAGTATTTTAGCCCTAATAGATTTGCATAACGGGTATGTACATTTTATATCTACTATATAACTAATATATAAGTATAACTATCTCCACGCACATAGCAAAAGGAGATAGTGCAATGTTTAAGAATTTACTAACACGTATTCAGAATCACCAGCAGCGTAGAGCAGACTACTGGGTTTTAAAGAATATGTCTAACAAAGAGCTACACGATATAGGTATATCAAGAGGAGAGATATACAATCGTGTATACGGCAACGAACAGTGAGGTTAAATAAGGAGTTTCCCCTTATTCTAAGTTTAGCTGTTTTAGCTAATGTATCATCAGGTGATACAGATAGACAGACAGGTAGTGGGCTTAGAAGAGGGGGTTCCTACAGTGATAGATCCAGTAACCGCTATAGGTTTAGCAACTACCGCATTTAACGCTCTAAAGAAGGGTATTGCGGTAGGTAAGGACTTACAAGACATGGGCGGTCAGCTAACACAATGGGCTGGTGCTATAAGTGACTTAGACTTTGCTGACAGACAGAACGCTAAACCACCTTGGTATAAAACCCTTGGTGGTGGCGTTCAAGCAGAAGCAATGGAGATATTCGCAGCTAAGAAGAAAGCTGAGTCTATGCGTAAGGAACTGAAGGATTACATCTGTGTTATGTATGGTCCTTCACACTGGGATGAGCTTCTACGTATTGAGGCTGATATTCGTAAACAAAAGAAAGAACACGATCATAAACGAATAGAGATGCAGCGTAAGTTAATAGAGTGGGGAGCAGGGTTTGTGTTGTTCCTAGTTATTACAGGTAGCTTTGTTGGTTTAATTTACTTAAGGACGTTACAATGACCAGACAACTAACAGAAAACCAGCAGCGGTTCTTAGAAGTACTGTTTGATGAAGCAGGTGGTGACGTAGTTGCCGCTAAGAAGTTGGCAGGGTATAGTGAAGCATCTAGCACAGGTGCTATTGTAGAATCTCTTAAGGATGAGATAGCAGATAAGACACGTACTTACTTTGCTCGCACTGCACCTAAAGCTGCTATGGCTATGGTTGGTGCTTTATATGACCCTACTGAACTAGGTATCCGTGATAAGATGTCAGCAGCTAAAGACTTACTTGATCGTGCAGGACTTGGTAAGGTAGACAAGATTGATGTAGGTTCAAGTAGTGGTGGGGTGTTTATCCTGCCATCCAAGGAAGGTAAAAACGAGTAGTAATGAATCGTGAATCTTTGGGGTATTGGGAGCTACCCAAACCACACAAAGGTGAAGAGAGACAGTGGCACGTAATAGTTAGAACAACACGCACCGTGCCTTTCGGATACAGAGTACACCCTGACAAAGAAAAGTTATTAGAACCCATACCAGATGAGTTAGAAGCATTAGAGCTTGCAAAGCGTCACTTAAAGCAATATGGTTACCGTGAAGTTGCTATATGGCTACATAGACAGACAGGCCGCTATATCTCACACATGGGTTTAAAGAAAAGGGTAGACATTGAGCGAAGACGTAAGAAAGCAGCTACAATTAAGCGCAAGCTTGCCAAGCGGCTCGAAGAAACGCTACAGGAGATCAAAAGGCTCGAAGAAGAAAAGATCGGAGCCTACCGTATCATCACCCCAGAAGAGTGAGCCTGTAGTAGAGACTGTAGCAGCACAAGTAAAAGTTCCTGAGTTTGACGTTGATATTGCTCAAGAAGTAGTATTCAAACCAAACCCAGGACCACAGACAAGCTTCCTAAGCGCATCTGAAAGGGAAGTTTTGTATGGTGGGGCGGCTGGTGGTGGTAAGAGTTATGCCATGCTGGCTGACCCACTTCACGGTTTAAATGACCCTAACTTTAGTGGTCTATTAGTACGCCATACTACGGAGGAACTACGTGAGCTTATACAGAAAAGCCAAGAGTTATATCCTAAAGCCGTTCCAGGTATTAAGTGGTCTGAGCGTAAAAGTCAGTGGATTAGTCCAAGGGGCGGTAGGCTTTGGATGTCGTACCTTGACAAAGACATGGACGTTACTCGTTACCAAGGTCAAGCGTTTAACTGGATCGGGTTCGACGAACTAACGCAATGGCCTACTCCCTATGCGTGGGACTATATGCGAAGTCGCTTGAGGTCTGCACACAGTAGCAGTTTAGGTTTGTACATGCGTGGTACTACTAACCCTGGTGGAAGCGGTCATGCATGGGTTAAGAAGATGTTCATTGATCCTGCACCTTCTAATAAAGCTTTCTGGGCTACGAACATTGAGACAGGTGATACTATCACATTCCCTAGAGGGCATAGCCGTGAAGGGGAACCGTTATTTAAGCGCAGGTTTATTCCTGCTAGTCTGTTTGACAATCCTTATCTAGCAGACACTGGTGACTACGAAGCAATGCTTCTGTCACTACCAGAGCACCAACGCAAGCAACTGCTTGAGGGTAACTGGGATGTTAACGAAGGAGCAGCGTTCCCTGAATTTAATAGAAGCATTCACGTTGTTGACCCTATCGACATCCCTGACTCCTGGCCTAAGTTTAGAGCTTGCGACTATGGTTACGGCTCCTACACAGGAGTACTCTGGTTCGCTGTTGCACCAAACGAACAGTTGGTTGTATACAGAGAGCTTTATTGTTCTAAGGTTACTGCTACAGATTTAGCTGATCTTATCTTAGATGCTGAAGCAGATGACGGGACTCTAAGATACGGCGTGTTAGACTCGTCCCTCTGGCATAAAAGAGGTGATACTGGCCCGTCACTTGCAGAGCAGATGAATATGAAGGGTTGTCGTTGGCGTCCTTCAGATCGCTCTCGTGGCTCAAGGGTTGCAGGTAAGAACGAGATTCACCGCCGTTTGCAGGTGGATGAGTTCACTGAACTACCAAGACTTGTGTTCTTCTCCACCTGCACCAATACCATAGCGCAAATACCTACTATTCCGCTAGACAAGAAGAACCCTGAAGACGTGGATACAAATGCTGAAGATCACTTGTATGACGCACTACGTTACGGTATAATGACTAGACCACGTAGTTCAATCTGGGACTTCAACCCAGCAAAACAAAACTCTGGCTTTCAGATGTCAGACTCAACTTTTGGATACTAAGTAAATGGCAGAAATAGATGATCTCTCCTTTGAAACAGACGAAGTAGTAGCAGCCGAATCAAGTGATGACAGTCTGTTTAGCAGCTTAAACAACATCGTAGGTTTTGTAACAGATCGCTTTAAACGTGCAGAGGATTCACGATTTGCTGATGAAGAACGTTGGCTACGCTCCTATCGTAACTACCGTGGTATCTACGGTCCAGAAGTACAGTTTACGTCTAGCGAGAAGTCTAAAGTATTTGTTAAAGTAACTAAGACTAAAACTCTAGCTGCGTATGGACAGATAGTTGATGTATTATTCGGTAACAATAAGTTCCCTCTTTCTGTTGAGCCATCTGTTTTACCAGACGGTGTAGCAGAATCCGTACACATCAATGTTGATCCTAATGCTGGCCCAGCGCAGGGTGCATTATCAGAAGCCTTTGGTGCAGAACCGTCTAAGCCTTACTTAATTGGTCCTGACACAAAGCTAGAACCTGGTGAAACACGTACTACTCTAATGAAACGTTTGGGTGGTATGCAGAACAAGCTAGCCCCTGTAAGTGACAAGATCATTGAGGGTGATGGTACTACACCTACAAGTGTTACATTCCATCCTGCTATGGTAGCAGCTAAGAAGATGGAAAAGAAGATTCATGATCAGCTAAACGAGTCAGGTGCATCTAAGCATTTACGTAGTATGGCCTTTGAAATGGCTCTACTAGGTACGGGTGTAATGAAAGGCCCGTTTGCTATAGATAAAGAATACCCTAACTGGAATGAAGAAGGTGATTACGATCCGCTAGTCAAGACTGTACCTGCTACTAACCACGTTAGCGTGTGGAACTTCTATCCTGATCCAGAAGCTACAAGCATGGATGATGCTGAGTATGTTGTAGAGCGCCACAAGATGTCTCGCAATCAGCTACGTGGTCTGCGTGGACGCCCTTACTTTATAGATGACTCTATTCAAAAAGCTATCGACATTGGTGCTGATTATGTACGTAAGCACTGGGAGATGAAGATGGAAGATGACGATAGTCACCCATCTGAAACGGAGCGCTGGGAAGTGTTAGAGTTCTGGGGCTTTGTTGATACAGACTTACTAGAAGAGAACGGTATTAAAATACCTCGTGAGTTACGTAAGCTAGCAGAAGTAAATGCTAACATATGGATATGTAATGGTCAGATTATCCGTTGCGTACTTAACCCATTCAAACCAACACGTATTCCTTATCATTCTGTACCATATGAGCACAACCCATATAGCTTCTTTGGTGTAGGTATTGCAGAGAATATGGATGATACACAGACATTAATGAACGGCTTTATGAGAATGGCTGTAGACAATGCTGTATTATCTGGTAACCTATTGATTGAAATAGATGAAACAAACTTGGTCCCAGGACAGGATCTGTCTGTATACCCTGGCAAAGTGTTCCGCAGACAGGGGGGTGCACCAGGGCAAGGCATCTTCGGCACGAAGTTCCCCAATGTTGCTGCAGAGAATATGCAACTCTTTGATAAAGCTAGAGTCTTGGCTGATGAAAGTACTGGATTCCCCAGCTTTGCACACGGTCAGACAGGTGTATCAGGAGTGGGTCGTACTGCTAGTGGCATTAGTATGCTTATGTCTGCAGCTAACGGTTCTATTCGCTCTGTAGTTAAGAACGTAGATGATTACCTCTTAGCACCTATGGGTCGTGCATTCTTTGCCTTTAACATGCAGTTTGACTTTGATGAAGGTATCAAGGGTGACCTAGAGGTTATGGCTAACGGCACTGAGTCTTTGATGGCTAACGAAGTACGCTCCCAGCGCCTAATGCAGTTCTTGGGTGTAGTACAGAACCCAGCCCTAGCACCTTTCGCTAAGATGGACTACATCATTCGTGAGATTGCTAAGAGCATGGACCTTGATCCTAACAAGGTGACTAACTCTATGCAGGATGCAGCTATCCAAGCTGAGATTCTTAAAGGGTTCCAACAACCTGCTCCACCCCCTGAAGCAGCTATGGGTGGCCCAGCGCCAGTAGGACAAGAAGGTCCAGCAGTTCCAGCAGGGGCAGCAGCACAGGATCAGACAGGCGCAGGTGGCGGTACTATTGGTACAGGCGTAGCACCAGTACCTGGTGAGGAAGGTTTCTCTGGTAATGTCGCTTAAAGCATTCGTAAACAATAAAGCTGAGTGGGATGCATTTTGTGGAGAGTTAGACGCAGAGATAGCTGTAATGCAGACACGCTTAGAGCAATCAGAGCATACGGTAGAGATTCACAAGACGCAAGGCGGTATACTTGCACTACGTAGACTAAAATACTTGAGGGATAAAGTTAATGGCAAACAATCTTCTTGATGCAATCACTAGCCCATTAACAGGTGAGTATCGTAAAGAAAAACCTTTAAGTGTTAAGGCTGCAGATACTGCAGTTAGCTTGACTACTCCTATTGACTCTATTGTTGAAATACAAGAAGAACTAAAGAAAGACGAGCCTGATTACCTAAAGATTGGTATGTTAGGTGGAGTTGAGGCAATATCTCTTATTCCTGGTATTGCACCTGCTGCACGTACAATGATCCGTAAAGGTGCTGATATGGTACGTCAAACGGATGAAGCTATAGATGTAGCAAGTAATATACCTAAAGTATCACCTAAGAGCAGTACTACTCGTCAGGTATCTAATATAGAATACGATACACGTGTTTCAGCTTTAGACTCAGCAGAAGATGCAAAAGCATGGCAAACAAACGCAGAAGCTCTTGTAAAGGATATGCGTGAAACAAGTCCTACTATTCGTACACCAGAACTAGAAGAATCAGCACAAGCATTACGTGATGGTAAGATTACAAGAGAACAGCACCTAAAGAATATTAATACATATAAACCTGTAGAGTCTTGGGACGCACTACCTAGAGAGCCTAGCAATAAAGCTACAGTGTTTTCACTAAAACCTGATCAACGTGAAAAAGGAAGGTTCATCTTACCTGCTGATACAACTGAAGGATTAGGTGTTACACAGTCTGGTCTAAAAGTAGGTGATCGTTTTAATGGACGTTTAGATATTCCTGCTTATCAACGCTTTGATACTTGGATTGTTGCAGGTACATCTAATGCTGAAAAGGGTGTAACACACTACGCCAAAGCTATTCACTACAAAGGTGTAGGTGATAAGCCTGTACGTTTTGCTGCTTCACAGAAGACAGGTGAAAAGATTGGCACGGGTGAGATGGGTAAAACTGGATACGCTACAGTGTCTGGTGAGATTAAAGACTTAGACGCAGATGCTATCCGTAAAAAAGCTGAAGCCCTTCTTAATGACCCAGAATGGACACAAGTAGGCTTTGACCCACGTAGACAGAGTTCTTTTTATGTAAGAGGTGCAGATAACCGACATGTTCCAGTACGTGAAGCAGATGAAGTAATACAGATTGGGCCTCTGGTTCTTGCTAAGAATGCAAAACTAGATAAAGACTACGCAGGATATGCAGAAGGTGGAGTAGCTATGGATGAACAAATGGATGCGGTATTTAAGTCTAGCCGTACAGATATAGACCCTGTGTCTGGCAACGAAGTACCACCTGGTTCTCTACCAGAAGAAGTACGTGATGATATTCCTGCAATGTTAAGTGAAGGAGAGTATGTTGTCCCTGCTGATGTTCTACGTTTTTATGGGGTCAAGTTCTTTGAAGACTTACGTGCACAAGCTAAGATGGGCTTGGCTGAAATGGAATCTAATGGTCGTATTGGTGGTGAGCCTATCGAAGAGGAAACAGGTGAAGCTGGTATTTCTGATGAAGACCTTATGGCTATCATGGCTCAAGCCTCACAAGAAGAACCACAACAAGTAGCCGCTAAGCGTGGTGGTCTTATGGGCTTTCAACAAGGTGGTTTAAGCTTTCCTGAGTATATATCGCAACCTGACTTATCACAGTTTGGTATGGCTGGTACAGGCTCTCAAGTCGGTTTAGAGTATCGCAAATTCGTTAACGATGCTGGTATGACGATGACCATACCCTTCTATAATGGAGAACCTATGGGTATGATCCCACCAGGTTATACAGAAGGTGAAGTAGCTACTAGTGACGAAAAAGATGCAGAAGGATGGGATGACAATGATGAACGTTTATCTGCAGCAGAAGAAATGCAGAAAAGAAAAGATAGAATGTCTGGCGAGGGCGGGTTTGACTTAGCTTCTATACCTACAGATAAACTAGCACAGACTGCTAAAGGTCTATCCACTATGAATAGTGTTGCTACAGGACTTGCCTCTTTTGCAGGACTACCCTTTTCTGCTCTTGTTAATACAGCAGGTGCAGCACAGTATAATGATGTTCTAGATCGTTTAGAGGCAGAAGACCCAGAAGCGTTTAAAGAATCTGGCTTACAACGTAAAGGTTCTATCTTTGGTGGTGAGTCTAGTTTGTTTGAGGGATTAAAAGATAGATCAGATGAACAAGAAGGTAATAAACCTGGTCAGGACTTTGGTGATACATGGTTAGGTGACTTCTTAGGTTTTGACGGTGAAGCAGGAGTACAAGGACCAGGATTGAGAGCATCGTTTGCTGGTAAACGTAGAACTGAAAAGGATGACTCTAGTTCAGAAGAGCCAGCCTCTACAGAACCAACTGAACTTACTGATGCTGAAAGGTATGAAAGACATGAAGCTATGTTTAGTAGTGCTTCAGGTGATAGAGTAGATAGAGAAAGACAAGAGCAAAGAATACGTGACATAGTTTCAGGTGCACTACAACCTAAAGATATAGATGAAGAACGAGAGTTCAATGCTGTAATATCTGCAGCGGCTGGATAACTAAATAAATAACTATAAGGCTACCTGGCAGTAATGCTGGCCCCAACATAAGGAGTAAACAATGGCTGAAGTAGAACAAGTAGAGGTGCAATCAGCATCACATTTACGTAACATGGCACGAGTTAATCGTGATGAAGAAGAACTACGTGAGCTTATGAAACAAGCTGGCATGGTGCAAGAAGACAATGAAACGCAGGAAGAAACCGCTGATAGTGAATCCGATAGCGAAAGCTCTGAGGACACCTCAGTTCAGGCAGAAAGTAATACTGAACAAAAAGAGAAAACACCAGCTAAAGCCAAAGCACAAAAAGAAGATAATACAAACTTAAGCGCTGAAGAGAAAACGTTTAAGCAACGCTATGGTGATCTTCGTCGGCACATGCAAGAGAAAGACAAGGAAGTAGCTACTAAGCTAGAAAAGCTAGAGAAGCAACTAGATGCAGCTACTAAGAATGAGCTTGTACTACCTAAGTCAAACGCAGAGATAGAAGCTTGGGCTAAGAAGTATCCAGACGTAGCAGGTATCGTAGAAGCTATTGCTACAAAGAAAGCTGATGAGAAGTCTGCATCACTAGATACTCGCTTGAAAGAGATTGAAGAGTTACGCATTACAGCTAAGCGTGAGAAAGCTGAAGCTGAACTAGCGGCTATACACCCTGACTTTAGTCAGATTCGCTCTGATGATATATTCCATGAATGGGCTAAGGATCAACCTAAGTGGGTACAAGATGCTCTGTATGAGAATATAGATGACGCTAAGTCTGTAGCTCGTGTGATTGACTTGTACAAAGTTGATAAAGGCATCACTGGTAAGAAGACATCTAGTAATGATAAAGAAGCTGCATCTTCTGTTCGTACAAAACGCAACACTACACCAGAGCATGATGAAGCATCTAAGTATATAAGTGAATCACAAGTAGATAAGATGTCTATGAAAGAATATGAAAAGCGCATGGATGAGATATTTGAAGCCCAGCGCCAAGGAAAGTTTATTTATGATATGTCAAAGAAATAGCTTGACAAACCATGATTCATAAGTAAAACTATAGTATATACACAAAATATGTGTGTATGCTTTTATAAGCACTAACCACAATAAAGAACTACCTCAACGTATAGGCCCAGCGCATTACAGGACGGCCATCCTAATATGCAATGCTGACTACCCTAATATGAAGAGCCTCTTTCAGTGAATATGTAGTGTCTAAACTTCACGCCATATCTTTGAAAGGAATCAACAAATGGCTATTACATCCGCATCAGGTGGATTTGACGGGAACTTCTCCCCGATTATCTACTCCAAACAGGCACAGATTGCTCTACGCAAGACTGCTGTTACTAACGCAATCACCAACAACTCATATTTCGGTGAGATTGCAAACCAAGGCGACACTGTTCGCATTCAAAAAGAGCCAGACGTAACAGTCAACGCTCTGCAGCGTCACACAGGTATCACTGTTGAGAAACTTGATGACTCTGACTTCTCGTTGACCATTGATCAAGCTAACTACTTTGCTTTCAAAATGGATGACATTGAAGAGCAATTCTCCAATGTAGACTTCACATCTTTGGCTGCTGATCGTGCAGCATATAAGATGGCTGATGCAATGGACGCAGACGTATTGTCGTACCTCTCAGGTCACACTACTGCTGGTGCTCACATCACTACTTCATCAGGTGACAAGCAAACTGCTTTGACTGCTACTGGTGAATACATTGCTGCGAACCACTTGGACGCAACTGACTTCTCAAGCTTGACCATCTCAGGTTCTGCTACAGCAGGAGACTCAGTTCCATTAGCACCCCGTTTACCAGGTGCAACTGCATTGTCAGCAACTACAGTATCTCCTTTAACAGTCGTAGCTCGTATGGCTCGTAAGATGGATACAGCAAGTGTTGACTCACGTGGGCGTTGGATCTGTGTTGACCCAGTGTTTGTAGAGATGCTCAAAGACGAAGACAGTCGCGTATTAAATGCTGACTTCGGTGGTTCAGGTCTTATGAATGGCTTGGTTCTAAACAACTTGCACGGCTTCCGTGTTTATGTGTCTACGAACCTTCCAGCAAAAGGCACTGGCGCTGGTACTTCTGGTACAACTGCACAAGACGCTAACTATGGTGTTATTGTAGCAGGTCAGGATGATGCTGTTGCTTCTGCAGAGCAGATCAATAAAGTCGAGAACTACCGTGATCCCGACTCATTTGCAGACATCGTGCGTGGTATGCATTTGTATGGAAGAAAGATTCTCCGTCCAGAGGCATTGCTAACAGTACGTTACAACGCTGCTTAATACTACTTAGTCTGTTGGGCTGGTCTTGTCAAGAGGCTGGCCCTTCAGCACATTTAATTTCAGGATATCTCTATGGCTACTTATGTTAACCTAGTTAATCAAGCGTTACGCCGTGTCAATGAAGTTGAGCTTGACATTGGTGGTGATGGCTTTAGTGATGCTCGTAACTTACAGGCTTTAGCTAAGGATGCTATCAACTCTTCTGTACGTGAGATATTACAACACGCACAAGAATGGCCTTTTACTCTTACAACATACGCGCAGCCTATGACTGTGGGTACAGGTGTGTACGACTTTGCATCTGATGCCTCTAAGGTTGACTGGGATACGTTTTATATTAAGCGCTTATCTTCTAAGAGTAACACACCTGAAAAACTACCTGTTATTACTTATGAGGACTACCTTCGTTATCATCGTACAGGTGAGGATGTAGGTGGTACTAATGCACACAGTATTCCTAGTACCATTTACCAGACAGAAGATATGAAGTTTGGTGTTACTCCTCTGCCAGATGATGTATATGAGATTGAGTATCGCTACTGGTCTTACCCCACTGATATGACTATTTACAGTGACGCATGTGTTGTACCTGATCGTTTTAACACTGTAGTAGTGGATGGTGCAGTTATGTACCTTATGCGCTTTCGTGCTAACGAACAGAGTGCGGCACTTCACCAGCAAAAGTTTGAACAGGGTATGGACAACATGCGCCGCTTACTTCTTGATTCACCTTTATATATTACATCTACTGTACTAGCTAATAAATATTTCAATAAACAGTCTGGCATAAAATAATGGCTGATAACCTACGTACCTTCGCTACACCTTGTATGGGTGGCTTGGTGGTTAACCAAGACCCTTTAACACAGGGTAGTCAGATGGCGGGTTCAGCACTGCGTCTTATTAACTATGAGCCTGCCTTGAATGGCGGGTATAGACGTATCTCAGGGTATGCCAACACATACGGTGAAGTACCCGGTGAAGCTAACACTCCTGTGCTAGGTGTACACGTATCTGCTGACATTAATGATGGTATCTTTGCGGCACGTAAGCCTGATGCAGGTACTAACTATCTACATAAGTGGAACGACACTACAGAAGCTTGGGATGCTATTACTAGCGTAGGTTCTCCTACTATGGTTGGAGTATCTAAGGTACGCTTTGAAAGCTTTAACTGGAGTGGAGCTAAGTTTGCTATAGTTGATGGGATTAACCCCCCCGCTACTTGGGATGGTACAACGTATGTTCCACTTAGCGGGGTTTTTGCTCCCAGCGCACCAAGTCTAGTTGCAGCATTTAACAGTCATTTATTTCTAGCTGGTGATCCTTCTGAGCCTTACAACTTTTACTTTAGCTCTCCACTAGACGAGACAGACTGGACTGATGAATTCGGTGCAGGTGTTATTAATGTAGGCTTTGAGATTATCCAGCTTAAAGCATTCCGTAACGAGATGTATATCTTTGGGCGTAATAGCATTAAGCGCTTAGTCGGTAATAACAGAGCGAATTTTGACCTACAAACAGTTACTTCTAACCTTGGCTGTGTTGCTCCTGACAGTGTAGCAGAGTTTAACGGTGAGATACTCTTCTTAGCACCTGATGGTATACGTCCTGTAACTGGCACTGATCGCATTGGTGATATTGAATTAGCTACACTGTCTAAGCCTATTCAGTCTATCTTTGAAGATTATACAGCTAACGAAGACCTTGCTACAATGACTACTGTAGTAGTTAAGAAGAAGTCACAGTTTCGTTTATTCTTTACTAATCAAGACTCCCTTGGTATCATTGGTGCTATCAGGCGTAGTGGGCAGGGTGGAGCAGGGTTTGAGTTTAGTCAGCTAGTAGGCGTATCAGTAAACTGTGCAGCCAGCGGTTACATTGGAGATGAAGAGTTTGTTATACATGGAGATAGTGTCGGGTACGTGTTTCGCCAAGAAGTAGGTAATGACTTTGATGGTAGAGACATCTTTAGTTTATTTCAGACACCCTTTTATTACATGGATGACCCTGCAGTACGTAAGTCCTTCTATGATGTAGATACGTACATGCGCTCTGAGGGTGAAGTCTCTGTAGTTATGGCTGTTGAGTATGACTACGGAGACCCTACAGTAGAACTGAGTTCCGATTACTTTTTGTCTACTGCAGGTGCGGCTGCTTATTATGACAAGGCTACGTTTGACTCTACAGACATATACGATGGTAACCCTTCACCTGTAGAGAGCACTACTATTGCTGGTTCTGGTAAGTCTGTGTCAATACGTTATGTTGCAAGCAATACAAAGTCCAGCCATACTATTCAAGCTATTACACTAACATACGGCCTTGGTGACAGGCGCTAAGAGAGGAATAAAAAATGTCAGGCTATACACGCCAATCTGTTGCAGACATTGTACCTACAGCGGTAGTACGTGCTGCCCCTATTAATGCAGAGTACAACAAGCTACGTGATGCCTTTGCACAAAGTGATACAGGGACAACAGGACACAAACATGATGGTACATCAGATGAAGGCTCCTATGTACCTCTGATTGCTGATCTAGATGCTAAGAATAAGTTTATAGTAAGCCAAGCAGACAATCGCTTTGGTCTATTTGTGGAAGTATCTAACGCTTCTACTGAGCAGCTTCGCTTCCAGGATGGTCTTGTTGTACCAGTAGTAGATAACGATATTGACCTTGGTACATCCTCACTAGAATACAAAAACGCTCACTTTGATGGTACAGTATATGCTGATACACTAAGTGTCGGTGATAACGACTACACCACCATTACAGACAATACTTACACTGTATCTGCTGGTAACTTACTGGTTGATGTAGCAGGTAACATTAACTTAGATGCTGATGGTGGAGATGTAGCACTTAAAGATGCTGGCACTACTTACGCTACCTTTACAAGTAACTCAGGTAACCTTACACTTAAGAGTGGAACAACTACTGCTGTAACATTCACAGGTGCTAATGCTGACTTAGCTGGTACTCTAGATGTAACAGGCGCTGCTAAGTTTGACAATAACGCTACTATAGATGGCAATACTATCATTGGCGATGCTAACACTAAGACTGTAGCTATCAACGCTAAGATTAGTACAGCACTTATTCCTACAGCAGATAGTTCGTTTGACTTGGGTAGTTCATCAGCTTACTGGAAAGATAGCTACATAGATAGTGTCACTACTACAGGTAATGTTACTATTGGTGGTGACATAACAGTTAATGGTACTGCAGACTTTACTAACACAACGCTTAATAACGTTACTGATCCTTCTAGTGCACAACAGGCTGCAACAAAGAATTATGTAGATACATCAATAGCTAACTTGATTGCGGGTGCTCCTGCTACACTAGATACGCTAGATGAGATTGCTGCAGCTATCAATGATGATAACAATGTCTACACTACTCTAACAAGCAGTATCGCAACTAAGTTACCTTTAGCAGGTGGAACCATGACTGGTGCTATTGCTATGGGTGGCAGCAAGATTACAGGTGCAGGTGCACCAACTACAGGTTCTGACCTCACTAATAAAACATATGTAGATGGCATTCTAGGTTCAGCAACCGCAGCAGCAGATAGTGCAGCAGATGCACAGAAGCTTGCTATTAACCCAGAAGACTCACAGTTCACACTTTCTGATAGTTCTACTACTGGCTTTTCTGCTTTGCATTACGCAGAGAAAGCAGAAGAGACTTATACTAATCTATTAGCTCTAGCTAGTGTAGTTAGTGCTACTGTAGCTGATTATGGGTTTATCAACACTTTACCAACTTCAACGTCAGACTACGGAGCATTATAAATGTCTACACAAATACAACGCCGTAGAGGCACAACATCAGATCATTCTACTTTTACAGGCGCTGGGGGTGAGATAACTGTTGATACAACAAAGAATACTATTGTTGTACATGATGGTTCTACACAAGGTGGGTTTCCTCTTGCTAAGGAATCAGCTTTAGCTTCCACAGTAGGTGCTTTAACAGATGTAACTATTACTTCTGTAGGTGCAGGAGAGGTACTTAAATACAGTGGCTCTGAGTGGGTAAACAACACTCTAGTAGAAGCAGGTATACAGGCTTACGATGCTAATCTTACAGGCTTTGTTACAGCACTGACACTCCCTACAGCAGATGGTTCAGCAGGACAGTTTCTGAAAACAAATGGTTCAGGTACAGTAAGCTTTGCATCTATTCCTACTATCAACACACTGAATGACATTGGTAACGTAACTATTACAAGTGCTGCATCAGGCGAGTTTCTACAGTGGAGTGGTTCAGCTTGGGTAAATGCTACAGTAGAAGCGTTTGATACACAGACACATACAACTACTGCAACTTCTCAAGTGTCTATTGCAGAATATGCTCACGCAACGTATGACGGTGTTAAAGCTGTTGTTACTGCAGATGATGGAACTAACCGTAGCATTGCTGAGATATTGATTACACATAATGGTACAACTGCTATTGCTACAGAGTATGCACAGTTAAATACTTCAACAGCATTAGCTACTTTTGATGTAGACATCTCAGGTTCAGACATTCGTATCTTAGCTACTCCTGCAGCAGCAACAAGCACAGCGTTTACAGTTAAAGCTATTACTCTGTAAAACATTCAGCCAAGTGGAAGGTGAAGCATGGCAAACGATAAAGACTTTAAAGTAAAGAACGGCATTCAACCCACGGTCTACCATGAGGGCGTGGGTACTGTTGTGTCTGGTAGTGTGGGGTACTACTTAGCTGGTGCTAGTTATGATAACAAGAGTTTTACTCCATCACCTGCAATAAATAGTTTGGGCGTTGCTTTCAAAACTGATGGCACAAAAATGTATACATTAGACCTTAACGGTGATGATGTTGCTCAATATAGTTTAACGTCAGCGTGGGATGTATCTACTGCTACTTACGATAGTAAAACTTTTGACGTAGGGAGCCAAGACACAGACCCTTATGAAGTCGCATTTAAGTCTGATGGCACAAAAATGTATATACTAGGAACAGCAAATGATACGCTGTATCAGTATAGTCTAAGCACTGCATGGGATGTATCTACTGCTAGTTATGATAGTGTTAGCTTTAGTTTTACCTCTCAAACATTGCAGCCATATGGAATGTCATTTAGCCCTGATGGCACAAAACTTTATGTTGCGGACCAGCAAAACTCAAAAATACTGCAATACACTTTAAGCACTGCATGGGATGCCTCTACAATATCTTACGCAAGTAAATTTTTAGATGTAAGTGGAGAGCAGGGTAATAGCATTTATGGAGTGGCTATAAGCTACGATGGGTCATACATTTATTCTGGAACACAAAGCACTGGGGTAGTTTATCAATATAAATTGTCTACTGCCTTTGATGTCTCTACAGGCTCTTATACAAATGTATCCGTATCTACTTCCTCACAAGAGGCAGCACCAACGTCAATAGAGTTTGATACTTCTGGTAATTCTATGTTTATAACTGGTTTTAACTCAGATACCATCTACCAATACTCTACAGCCCTTAACACAGCATCGCTAGACCTATCTTCTGGCTCAGTCTTTGAGATTACCCCAACGTCTGACATTCAAGTTGGCCTAAGCAACCCTGCTGCTAGTGGGACTGTCAGTCAGGCTACGTTGTTGTTGGATGGGGGTGGTACTACGGGGTATGACATTAGTAATGCTAGTTACGATAGTGTTAGCTTTAGCGTAGCTAGCCAAGACAATAACCCTAGAAGCCTTTTGTTTAATAGTAATGGTACTAAAGCATACCTTTTAGGGGATAGCAACAACAGTGTATTTCAATATACCTTGTCTGCAGCCTTTGATATAAGTACTATGTCATATGATAGTGTTAGTTTTAGTTTATTTAGCCAAGGTGAAAACCCTTCTGATGCCTCTTTTAATTCTAATGGTACTAAGTTTTACTATCTTGATTTTAGTACAGAAAGTATCTTTCAGTACAGTTTATCTACAGCATATGACATCTCTACTCTATCATACGATAGTGTTTCGTTTAGTGTTACCTCTCAAGAAGGGTCACCAAGAAGTTTTATTTTAAGTTCAGACGGTACGAAGTTTTATATGATAGGCAGTGATAACGATACTATTTATCAATACTCTATGTCTACTGCTTATGATTTGTCTACAGCATCTTACACTAATAAAAGTTTTAGTGTTAATAGTCAAGAGACTACTACTCTAAGTATAGTATTTAATAACGACGGTACTAAACTTTATATGGTAGGCGTTAATAATGATACCATCTTTCAATACAGCCTTTCTACGGCGTATGACATTTCTACAGCATCTTACGACTCTGTAAGTTTCAGTGTTCTTAGCGAAGACACACAACCCTATGATATTACATTTAATAACGATGGTACAAAACTGTATATGGTGGGCAGTGATAACGACACCATCTACCAATACTCCACAGTCACACCAGCCACCATCACCTACCCTAGCACTCTAGAGTTCTCTGGTGGTACAGCACCTACAAGCCCAGCTATAGGTGAAACAGATGTAATAACATTCAGCACGACAGACGGTGGTACATCCTACCAAGCTGTACAAGCAATAGATGGAGCTAAGTAATGGCTAACGATAAAGACTTCATCCTAAAGAATCCTGTAGAAGTAGGTGGACCTACTAATGTAACACTTGGTACAGTAACTAGTAACAACATTGACTTGGCTACAGGCAACTACTTTAAAGATACACCTAGTGGTACTAGCACGTATAGCATAAGTAATGCAGGGGCTGTACAGTCGTTTCAGTTAGAAGTTACTGGTGGTAGTGAAGCTGTAGCTGAGGCTTTTAGCACAACTCTTTATACTGGTACAAGCCCGTCCACCCAAACTATAACTAACGGTATTGACCTTACTGGTGATGGAGGTCTGGTTTGGCTTAAGAGTAGAACAGAAGCACAAAACAACCAGTTATTTGATACGGAAAGAGGCGCTAATGAACTACTGATTACTGACCTCACCGCAGGTTCTCAAACAGTTTCAAACAGGGGTGTAACTGCTTTTAATAGTAATGGTTTTGATTTAGGTGGAGGCACTGGAGGTAACAGAGTTTCTAACGACTACGTTTCTTGGGCATTCAAGAAACAAGCTAAGTTCTTTGATGTGGTGACATGGACGGGGAATGGTGCGCTTAATGGGGATACACAGACAATTAATCATAATCTAGGAACTACTCCCGGCATGATTATTTTTAAGAGAACAGATGCAAGTGGAACAAACTGGATTGTTGCACATAGAAATGGAACCACGAACAAAGCTCTTTTACTTAATTCTAGTTCTGCAGAGTATACTGTTTCACCTACGTTTGATTATGTTTCAAACATGACTTCTACTACCTTCAAAGTACATAGAGCTAGTGATGCTACCCTTTCTACAAACGCACCTAGTTCGTCAATGGTTGCTTACATCTTCGCACATGATACTGCTTCTGATAGTATGATTAAGTGTGATAATATTACTCAAGTCTCGGGCGGTACAACGGTAGACCTTGGGTGGGAGCCTCAGTGGGTTCTTATTAGAACTACATCAGCAAGTAACTGGTTCATCTTTGATAATAAACGGGGCGCATCAACACGATTAATGCCACAGAGTGCCGATGCTGAATATGAACACGCTGCGGGTACTTTTGACTTTAACTCTGATGGCTTTACCCTTGGGTCTAGCTCTTTAGCAGGTAATCCTGGAGATACTTTAATATACGTAGCCATTCGTGCAGCCTCAGACCCTGATATAACATGGCCTAGCTCAATAGAGTTTGCTGGTGGTGTAGCTCCTGCTGCTCCTGCTACAGGTGAGACAGACATATTTACATTCAGTACTGACGATGGTGGTACTTCTTATATCGGCATTAAGACAGCCGACAATTTAAGCTAATCTGGAAGGTGAAGGAATGGCTAACGATAAAAGTTTTAAAATAAAGAATGGCCTTAAGGCTGGCAGGTACTTAGGTAGTAACGG
>Ga0208013_1000458_pt1 | contig 22308 bp, 21 predicted proteins | sample 16_taG_FD_184091 | JGI IMG/M metagenome (GOLD analysis project Ga0208013, IMG submission 184091) | Marine viral communities from the Subarctic Pacific Ocean - 16_ETSP_OMZ_AT15313 metaG (SPAdes) (version 2) | ecosystem: Environmental > Aquatic > Marine > Oceanic | place: Pacific Ocean | collected...
ATTGTTTCACTTTTTTATTAAATTCAAATCTATCACCTTGGCGGATATTAAAAATTAAACTGTATCTATTTGTTTCATCTTGAGAGGGATTAAAACCATGTAAAATTTCCGGTGCAAAGATGTAATAGTCACCTGGGTAAGGAGTTATTTTTAAATTTAATTCGGGTAATATTAAATCACATCCTTTTGTTAGATATAATATACCATGTAAACAGGGGTGTTTATGAGAGTGTAAACTATCTCCCTTTTTAATTTCATTTCCCCAAGCCTCTCCAAATACATTTTTTTCTAAAAAATATTCAAATATATCTGGATGCGTTGTTTGATGTTTATTTATTAAATAAGAAGTAAATTCAATGAATTCAGGTTTGTCCAAAAAATAGTTCCATGGGGTCATACCTCCTTTTACATTGGTATAATTATGCATTTTGGGATCTAAATTATTTTTTATGTGTAATATAAAATTATGTATTTTATCGGGATAGGAATAATTACCAAATATTATATTTACAGTTCTAGGATAAGTAATATTTAAACTGTTTTTATGCTCATTTAATTTATTCTTCTTGTCTAATATGCTAATCATTTGTATCTTTCCTTCTTTAAAAAAGTATTATATAACCTACTATATGCTACAAAAATTAAATTTCAAGCCAGGATTTAACAAGCAAGCCACAGAATCAGGGGCCGAAGGTCAGTGGACAGATGGGGATTTTGTTAGATTTAGATATGGATTACCAGAAAAAATAGGTGGGTGGAATCAATTAACCGCTGCCCAGGAGACTCTACCGGGTCCGGCAAGAGCTCAACATGCTTTTACTAGTTTAGATGGTGAACGTTATACTGCGCTTGGTACGAGTAAAGGTTTATTTCTTTTTTATGGGGATGCGTGGTTTGATATTACTCCACTTGATACAGCCGTTACAGGTTTTACTATAACCACTACAAATGGTTCCAATGTCGTTCGATTTAATAAAGCTTCTCATGGTTTAACCCAAGGAGAATATATTGTCGTTACAAGTGTAACAGTAACAGCTGCGTCTACTTATACTGCATCTGATTTAGAAAAAACTTACGAAATTATAACTGTAGATTCTGGAGGTGATTGGTTAGAAGTACAAGCATCTAGTAATGAAGGTGGAGCAGGTATGACTGCTGTAGGTGCGGCTACTCTTACTCCTTATATAACTGTTGGACCTACTACTCAAACTTTAGGCTATGGTTGGGGTACTTATTTATGGGGAAGTTCAACATGGGGAACTGCAAGAACAAGTAGCTCAGTGGTTCTGGATCCAGGAAACTGGAGTCTAGACAATTATGGGCAAGTCTTAGTTGCAACCATTGCTGATGGAAAAACTTTTACTTGGAATGCTGGCGCCACAAACCCTCGAACAATTAGGGCTTCTCAAAGCACAACTGATTATGTAACTACAGGTAATCCAACAGCTTCTATTATGAGTGTAGTTTCAGATAGAGATAGACATTTATTTCATCTAGGAACTGAAACCACTATTGGTGATGCCACTACCCAAGATCCAATGTTTATCAGATTCTCTAACCAAGAAGATTTAAATACTTATACTCCGACGGCGACTAATACTGCAGGGACTTTTAGATTAGATAATGGAAATGAAATTAGAGCAGCTGTAACAGGTAAAGATTATCTTTTAATTTTAACTGACACTTCCGCTTACGTAGCTCAGTTTGTTGGTCCACCTTTTACATTTAGTATTAAGTTAGTTGGAACTAATTGCGGATGTATTGGTCAACATGCGGCCGTATCAGCCGATGGTGCTGTGTATTGGATGGGTGATGCGGGTGGATTTTTTAGATTTGATGGTACGGTTAAATACCTACCTTGTTTAGTTGAAGATTTTGTTTTCAATGATAATGGAAGTAATCTAGGAATTAATTATTCATCTAGTAGACTAGTCGCTGCAGGTCATAATAATTTATATAATGAAATAAATTGGTTTTATCCTAAGAACGGTAGTACTCAAGTTGACAGATGTGTTACATTTAATTATGGAGAGCAAGTATGGACAACGAGTTCACTTTCTAGAACAACATGGATAGATGCTCAAGTATTTAGTAATCCTTATGCGACAGAATATACTTCTACAGGCACCCCTGTTTTTCCAACTATTTTAGGAATTACCAATAAATATGGGGCTAGTATGTATTATTCTCAAGAAGAAGGAACTGATCAAGTTAATAGCTCAGGGACTACTTCTATTAATGCATTTATTAGATCTGGAGATTATGATATTACCACAAGAAAAAATATGATGGGTCAATCGACTGGCGTTGTGGATTTTCGAGGAGATGGAGAATACTTTATGTCAGTTAGAAGATTTTTACCTGATTTTAAATACTTATCTGGTAATGCCAAGATTACTTTATATGTAAATTCTTACCCAGATTCTACAGCCGTTAGTTCTCCATTAGGACCCTTTACAGTTACCTCAACTACTGATAAGGTAGATACAAGAGCCAGAGGAAGACTGGTCTCACTTAATATTGCTAATGACGCCACCGGCGAAACTTGGCGATATGGAACATTAAGATTAGACGCACAAGCGGACGGAAGAAGATAATGGCATATACAACACAATTTGGATTAGATCAGAATGTAGTAAATTATTTAAATGAAGCCTATCCTAATCTCGGTGGAATGTTTCCTAATACTACTACTACAATCGGCGGTACTACAGGTACTGGGGCAACAGCCACACCTACAGGGGCAGAAATATTAAAAGATACTTTTTTAGCTCAAAGTGGAACTGGTGGCGATGGTTATAGTGTTTACAATCCAGATCCAAATAAAGTCCGAGGGCCTATACTTCAAGAAGAATATATGGGAGCGGATTATTATCCAGAACCTCCAACAGGACTCAAAAGTTTAATAAATCAAATAGCCGACTCTTCTCTATGGGCTAAAATGGCTGGAGCTGTGGGAAAAATGATGCCTGTTAGTCCAAGAGGTATAATGGAACGGGCTGCAAGAGAACAAGGTTTTTCACTAGATGATATTGGAAGAATAGTAAGTGGCGGAGGACCTTCTGATGATCCAATGAATATTATGGCTGGATATAATATGTGGAAGATTGATGATGAAACGTTTGATAAAAGAATTCGTAATTTAACACAATCAGGTCAATTTGATAAAATTGATCAAATTAATAAAGCTAGAGCCGCATGGAAAGAAGCTAAAAGATTAGGTGACATAAGAACAACAGCAGCTCAAGATTTAAAAGCAAAACAAAAAGCTCCCAAAAAAACTTATGTACATGAGGCGAAGCCACCAGATCGGAGTAGAAGTGATAGACCTGGAGGAAGCGCAAGTTATGGTCAAACTTTTCACGGAGCTAGAGGCGGCATAGTAGAGCTATGGCGAAGATAACTAATTACATACCTGAACCAAAACAAGAATACGATGTTAATAATCAAAGACAGATTTTAGAATCTTTAGACAGTATGAAGCAACAATTAAATTTTTCTTTTCAACAGGATTTAAAAAACGAACAGGACGCTTTTAATTACTTTTTATCATAATGACTATACAATATAAAAATCAAGGTTTTAAACAAGCCGATGTAAACAAAGCTACGGTGCTTACTTGTCCTACTGATGGAGTGATTATAGTTAAAAGTGTATATTGTGCCAACAATGACGCATCATCCTCTATTGTGGTAAATATGAATTTAGTTGACTCATCTGACTCAAGCACTGAATATGAATTTTTTAGAGATGACGTAGCTGCTAAATCGCAAGTAAATGCCACACCTCAAGGCTTGAATTTAGAAGCGGGTGATGCTATAACAGTGCAAGCAGCAACAGGCAGTAATACAATACAAGGTGCCATAAGTTATGCTTTAATAACTAGAGAGAATGAAAACGGATAACGTATATAAAATTAATTGTACTACTATAACTACTTATAGAAATACAAAAACTGGAGAGACTTTTAAAGAGAAGAAAGAAGGACCTGATATAGTTGAAGATGTAGTTGTACAGGTTTCACCTAAAGGTTTAGACTTAATGCAGAAAGTATTAGTAAATAATGACAAACCAAAACCCTAAAGGCGGAACAGAATTACAATTCGCATATTTAGAAAAATATGTCGATAAAAAGTTATTAGACCAAGTACAAATAACTACATCTGTCCCTGAAAAAATTCCTTTACATCCAACTAAAATGAATATTCTCTGGCAGAAGAATTCATATGATCAACCGAATCTGGCACCATGGTTCAAAGATAAAAACAATCATAAAAAATATGATTGGTATGTCTTTAATTCACATTGGACTTATGAAAAGTACAGACAGTTTTTTGATATACCTACAGACAAGTCAGTGGTTATTAAAAATGGTATTGATAAAATTAAGCAAGCTCCTCACTATGAGCTAGGCAAACCTATAAAAATAATTCATCAAAATACTCCGTGGAGAGGTTTAAATATTTTATTAGGGGCTATGCAATTTGTAAAGAATCCTTTAATTAGTTTAGATGTTTATTCTTCATGTGAAGTCTATGGTAAAGAGTTTTATGAACAAAATGATAAACACTATAAAGCTTTATACGAACAAGCAGATAAATTACCTAACGTAAATTATATTGGTTACAAATCAAATGAATACATTAAAGAGAATTTACATAAATATAATATGTATGTGTACCCAAGTATTTTTGAAGAGACTTTTTGTATATCATTATTAGAATGTATGGCCGCTGGTTTATATTGTATTACCACTAATCTAGGTGCCTTGTACGAAACGGGAGCTGAGTTTCCTATGTATATACCTGTAGACAAAGACTACAAAGCTTTAGCTTCTAAATTTGGCTATGGTATTGAAGCAGCATCACAAACCCTACATAATAATCAAATATTTAATCACCTTGATTGTCAATCAGCTTATGCTAACTCTTATTATAATTGGAATAAAATTGGTAGACAGTGGGAAACATTTTTGAAAGGAGCCTTAGATGCAGTATCCAAATGAACCAATGTGGTTTAATAATGAAACCAAAGAAGCTGGCACAGAGACAAATGTTACTAATATAAATCTAGGACGTTCTCCTCATAAAATAATGGTATGCACCCCTGTTCATAGTGATGTCTCTATGCATTACTGCCAAGCCGTATTAAAAATGCAGCAAGAATGTATGAGAAGAAACATCTTAATTAGTTTTACTATAATGAAATCTTCGTTGGTAACCCAGGGGAGAAACTTATGTGTAGCAGAGTTTTTAAATCATGAAGATAAATACACTCATTTATTATTTATAGATTCAGATATTGATTTTAATTTTAGTACCATAGAGAAAATGATAGAAGCAGATAAAGATATTATATCGTGTCCTTATCCAATGAAACAATTTAGTTGGGATAAAGCTTGGGAAAGACTTAGTCAAAAAGATGGAGCAATAAATGGCCCAGAAGATCTTGCTAAAGCTGGTTATACTTTTCCTGTTAAGTTAGACAGAAGCAAAGATATAACTGTAGATAAAGGTATCATGGAAGCTACTCATGCTCCTACAGGATGCATGTTAATTAAAAGAAGAGTTATTACAGATCTTATAAAAGCTCACCCTGAATTAGAGATATTTCAACCTACCAATATGAATGGTAAAGAAGTTAAAAAAGAAAACTTTTATAACTTATTTGACACGTTACATGAACCAGATACTAAACGTTATTTTGGTGAAGACTTTGGTTTTTGTGAAAGATGGCGTAAATTAGGTGGTAAAGTATATCTATTTATAACAGATTATATTACTCATATCGGAGAGTATCAGTATTGTGGAAGATTTTTAGATGACTTAAAACAGGGAGAAACCCCTTCGAAACCTGTTGACGACTCTAAAAAAATCAAATAAACTGCTGTATTCAGGATTTCTATGCCTGCTTTTTTTAATTAAATTTAGACAAAATTATGGCACTATCATATATGCAACAACCCAGACAACAATACGGACTAGGAAGCTTAGTAAAATCAATAGGTAAAGGAGTTAAGAAATTTGTTAAATCTCCTTTAGGTAAAGCTGCTATTTTAGGTGTAGGAGCTTTTGGTTTACCTGGCGGAGCGTTTGGTATGAAAGGTCTTTTACCTCAAGGTATGAGATCTTTAGGTGGTATTAGCGGGTCTTTATTTGGTACGGCAGGAAATGATAGTTACGCGATGCCTGGTAGAGGGATTTTCACACCGGGTACAAAAGGACTTTTAAGTAAATTTAAAAACATGGGAACAGGGACCAAGATAGGAATTGGTTCTGCATTAGCTACTTATCTTGGAAGTCAAGGTATGGAGGAAGAACAAATTGAAGAAGTTCAAAGAGATCCAAATAAACTAAGACCTTACTTAAGAGATTTATTTAGAAAATTAAATCCTAGTTTACCTGATGGACAAATAGAAGAAATGGTTGAAGTAAACGTATCTGAGTACGCGACTGGCGGAAGAGTTGGGTATTCTGAAGGTGGAGATTACGAAGATAAATTTATGGAACTTGTATCAAAATTAAGAGAATTAGGTTTTTCTCAACAAGAAGCAATCGAAGAAGCTAAAAAAAAACTTGATAACAACATGGCTCAAGGCGGAAGAGTTGGCTTATATGCTGGCTCACCAAGAGGTGGTATAGAAACTTTAGATATAGAAGATGAAGAAATTATAACTCCTCATGATTTAAAAATGGAAGAAGGAGTGCAAATTACAGATGACTTGGTTTCAGATCCTGATCGTATAGATTCAATAAATGAATTATCTCTAGAACTATTTGGAAAAGAGTTACATCTTTTAAGTGAAGAAGAATTAGACCAACTTAATGACGAAGCAGATAGACTTATGCAAAAGTTTTCCCGAGGTAATAAACAAGAGAATATGAAAATGGCTGGAATGGGTGGAGCTATGGAACACTTACGATATTATGGAATGAATAATAATGATATAATTGAAATTTACCAAGAGTGGAAAGACTCTGGTTATGGTGGAAGCTTTCATCAATATGTTTTAGATACAGTTAATCCACCTGACAATTATGCTCAAGGCGGAAGAGTTGGATTACAAGGTGGCGGAATGGACGCATCACGAGATAATTTTAAAACTCCTCCTTCAGCACCTCCTCCAGGACATCCTGAATTTAATATAGGCGCTGGTGGTGGAGTTACCCCTATTGACAGTGGTGGTGGCGTTGGTGGAGTTTTAAACAAACCCAATATTATAGAGAGAATTGTAAATAACCCTGGAGCTAAGATCTTTGCATCTTATTTACTCCCACAAACTAAGATGAAAAAAGCTTGGGATATGATGAACTTTGTTAACGCAGCAGGGAAAATTAAAAACGAAGATTTAATATATGGTAACCAGTATCAAAAAGGCGGAAGAGTTGGATTAGCTTTAGGTTCTGAAGACACGGCTCAGGCAGCAGGCATCATGGGTAACCTACCTGTTAGACAGAATAAAGCAGGTGTAAACGAATTAGACCTTAGAGAAACTGGTGGATTTATTCCTCCAGTTGGGGTAAAAGAAAAAGCAGATGATGTCCCAGCGATGTTATCTAATAATGAATTTGTTTGGACTGCAGATGCAGTAAGAGCAGCTGGAGGCGGAAGCGTCAATAAAGGTGCTCAAATATTATATGATCAAATGAGAAAATTGGAAGGTAAGGTAGGATAATGACAACTGAACTAGACGCATTGGCAAAAAAAAACACACAGCAAAAGTATAAGGCTATAAGAAAAAAACAAAAAATTAAATTACATAATATTAAAGCTGCTGGTAAAGCACATAGAGCTGATCCAGATAGAGAAGATCATTGGTGGCATGGAAAAAAACCCACTAAAAAATCTAAATCTCTTGATAAAGAACACAGAAAAATTAAGAAAAGTATGGAATCGTTTGATAAACGATCTGATAGATTAGATGAACAAGGAGTATGGAGTAAGGACAACAAAAAGGGAGATGCTTTTGCTTCTTACGAAAAAAAACAACTAATAGAAAAAGGCTTTCCATCAAAAGCTAAAATGGACATTGATGTTAATAGACCAAATTTTCCATCAAAAACTAAACTGGCTGGTGGAGGAATAGCTTTACGTGGATTAGGAAGAGCATTTAAAAAAGGCGGAAGAGTATTATAATGACAGTAGCAGAAACAAGAATATTACCACCAGAGTTTATAGAAGCAGGGGGTAAAACATTTTTAAGTGATCTTGCAACAGCGGCGGGTCAATACAAAGACGCAGATTTAAGTAAAATATTTGGACCACAATTTGTAGCTGGTCAAGATCAATTACAAAAAGATGCGCAAGCATTAGCACAATCAGGTATAGGTGCATACAAACCTTATCTTACAACAGCAGCAGGTTATGCAGACCCCTCAGCTTACAAACAATTTGAATCCCCATATCAAAAAGATGTTATTCAAGCTACAATGGATGAATTTGATATCCAAGCAGCAAAAGGTTTACCCGCATTAAGAGCCGGAGCGATTGGTGCAGGTGCATTTGGTGGTGGAAGAGAAGGTGTTCAATTAGCAGAGTACGGAGCAACAAGCGACAGGAACCGAGCATCATTACTAGCACAATTAAATCAACAAGGGTTTAATCAAGCTCAAAACTTAAGACAGCAAGCTATGATGAATCAATTTAACTTAGCTGGTCAAGGACAACAATTCTTAGGTCAAGATGTTGGAGCTTTGTCAACTCTTGGTGGTTTAAACCAAGCTCAAAATCAAGCAAATTTAACAGCTCAATCACAATTATTGCAGAAGCAATTGATGCAACCATTAACAGCTTCACAAGCTTATGGGAGTGGTGTAACAAGTTTAATAGCAGGTTATCCAGGTCAAACAACATCACAGATTACCCCTAATCCAACTGCCTTAAATACAGGCTTAGGAGCTGGAGCGACAATAGCAGGAATTTACAGAGCATTTAATCAACCAGGTGTATTAGGACAAACAACAGCATAATGAAAAGTTTTAAAAGACCAATGTTTAGAAAAGGTGGAAACGTCGGTACTGGTATTATGACTGGTATCGTAGATAGATCTATGCATGCAGACAATCCGTTCGTTCGTCCAGAAAGAACTCAATCATCTTTTATAGAGGAAGTACAAGAGGGAGTAGGACCTTATGGGGGAATGGATCCTTTAACTTCTTACCTATTAGCAGCGGGACCAAAAATCGCCAGCTCAACTTCTTTTTCTGATATGATTTCAAATTTAGAAGATCCTAATAAAGCTTTAATACAACAAGCAGGGGAGAAAGCTAAATTTAATAGAGGTATTAGAATGGAAGGAGTAAAAAGAAAATTAGATTATGATGCTCTTAGAGATGAAGATCAACTAGCTTACGGTAAGTTAATAGAAGGAAGAACTTATGACGAAGGTCAATTAGAGAAGAAGCAGCTATATGAAGATAAAAAATACAAAGAGTACAGAGACGACGAAAGAATGCACGGTAAAGAGGTAGCTGACGAAAAACATAGAAAAAGAATGGAAGAACTAAAAGCAAAAATACAAGGTCAAAAAGATGTTACACAACTGAGACTTGATGCGGAGAAAGAAGCGGAAGCAGTAAATGATCCGTTTAGTGAACGAAACCAAGCTATAGTATATTTTAAAACATATGGAACAGAATATGAAGCTAAAAACAGAGCAAATTTTGAAAAAAATATTAAAGTGCCTATGATGGAAAAATTTGGATCTAATTTTGGAGGTTTAGTTGGAGGAACAACAGCTTACAGTGATGGAAGTATTGAAGCTAAGATGAAAAAGAAAGCGAATATTGGTAAAGCTTTCTATGATGTAAATGATGGTAAAATAAAAGTTATAGAATATAAATTAGATGAAAATGGTAAAAAAGTCTTAGGAATTACAATAGTAGATGACATAACTACTTATGACATGGGCAGTAAAAAAGACAGTGGAACTGCCGTTAAAAAAGGAAAAGATAAACAAACCCAGAAAGAAATTTCAGACAGATTTAATTATTTTACCCCTGAAGCTGGTAAAAAAATTGATGACTACATGGAAAGTGTGACACAATCGGACGAAGATTTTCCAGTATAGGAGGATAAATGGCAGAGGAATTTATTCCACTTAACTCCGCAGAATATGATAATGACACTGCTTGGTATACTGCAGCAGCATCAGGGATAGCTTCTGGTATATTAAAAGTACCTGAAGGAGTTTTTTCATTAGCAGCAGAACTTATTGATCTTGGAGCTGATACAAACACAGCTGCAAGTGTTGAACAATTTTTTGATAAAATAAATCCCTTTGAAGAAATTGCCGACGATAGAGCTATCGGTAAATTAACGGAAGCATTAGTTCAAGTAGGAGTTCCGGGAGCTATAGGTTTTAAACTTGCAAACAAAGCAGCTAGGAATTTAACAGCTAAAGCTTTACGTGCAAAACGTGCGGGTAACTATGCTAATTTAAAAAGTAAAAATTTAATGTCTGCAATGGGTAAAGTAAAAGACTTTAATCGAAAAGCTAAGTATGGAAGATTTGCTGCAGGGATTATGGGAGGCGCCGCTGGAGAAGCATTTGTTGCTGACACAGAAAAGATAGGAACCTTTGGTGATATGTTTGATGGCCCAACATCTTTAGATAGAGAAGAAAGATCTGATGATAGAGAAGAAGCAGCTAGAAAATTAATGAACAGAATTAAGTTTGGTTCTGAGTCTTTACTTATTACTCCATTTGTTTATGGAGTAGGTAAGTCAGCTAAACTTTTAGCTAACAAGGGTAAAGATCTTGCCTACAGTAATTCTCAATTTGCTCGATGGTTAGATAAATATGTAAGAGCTCCCTTTAGTCCAAGAGGTGGTTTAACAGATGAGTTGTTTGAATCAGAAACTTTAAAAGAAGCTTTAAGAGGAAGAGATATAAATAGAGCGAGAGAAATTGTAGATAACATTACTAGAGAAGTAGATGGTATTTTCCCTGAAACTCAAATTATGTTTGATAAATCTGTTCGAACAGAAAAAGATAAATTTTTAAAAGGACTAAACGAAATATTATTTGAAGGAGATATAAGAGCTCCAGTAGATCCAAAAAAAGTTGATAAGCTTTTAGAGCTTATGAAAAAAAGTAATGTTAAAGAAGAAACAAGACAAGTTATTGTAGGTGGTTTAAATAATGCGCGAGGGGAATTTAATAAGCTGATAGGTATTCTTGATAACAATGCTACAGGGGATAAGTTAAGTAAAGGAGTTAAAGAATTACAAGGCTTATTTAAAGATAGAATTACGGGTTGGGTTGGAGGAACCTACAAAGCATTTGAAACTCCTAAAAGAGGATTGTTTAAATTTTTTCAAAGATATACTCCAACAGATGAAGCATTCACTGGGGCTGTTAGATTTTTTAGACAACAAATAGCTAAAGAAAATGGAGACACTGCATTTGATATGGGTAGCAATAAATATACTCAAGAAGCAAGAGCTCAAGTAGAAAGTATCCTTAATGCAATTAGTAAAAGAAAAAAACCTAAAGAGTTAGGATTTAATGAATATATTAATAAAACTATGGAAGGAAGACCCGGGGCCAGCTTTGTAAAAAATATTATTGATAATACCAATGCTCCACCAAGGGAGATTAGAGAATTATTAGGAGAGATTCAGGATCCAAGATACTCTATTTTTAATGCTATGACTAACCTATCTTCTGTTGCACGAACTGCAGCATATTTAAGTGATGTAGCTGCAAAGAATGATGAAGTACAAGCAGCAGGTGGTAGAGGATTTTTTTGGAGTAGTAAAGAAGCAGGTGAGAAAGCTTTAGATTCTATGCGAACTGAAATTGAATTAGTTCCTATGAAAGACATTACAAAAGAATTACCTGGAGCTGGTAAAATTGTAGATCCTTTATCTACTAAATGGACCACAAAAGAAATATCGGAAGCTCTTAAAAATGCTAATAATCTTGCAGGTGGGCTTCAAGGTTTTGTAAGAGGAGAGGGTAAAGAAGGAGCTGAACAAGCAGTCAGTTGGTTTTATAGAAACTTATTATTATTTCCTAAAGCAATTTCACAGCTATCTAAAACAGTTTTATCTGCACCAACTCATATAAGAAATTTTATAAGTGCTTTTGGTTTTGCTGGTGCAAATGGAAATTTATTTGAACCTAAATTTTATACTAGTGCATTTAAAGATGGATTAAAGATATCAGGTTTAACTAAGTTAGATCCATCTACACAAGCTTCAGAATTAAAAGAATTATATAGAGAGTTATTAGAATTAGGTGTTGTTAATCAGCAGGTTCAAATAGGAGATTTAAAAAATCTTTTAAGAGACGTAAGATTTGGAGAGCAAGCTTCTAACATCGATAGTGTGTTGAGTCCCATGATGGCTAAATTAAAAAAAATTCCTATGTGGGCGCAAGGTAAATACGTTGCAGAGGATGACACTTTTAAAATTGCAAGTTACTTTGTTGAAATGCATAAGCTTAAAAGAGGTTATGATAAAGCTGGTATATTTGTAACAAATGATACTTTAAAAAAAGAAGCAGCTAACATAGTTAAAAATACTGTACCTAATTATGCTTTTGTTGGATCAGCGGTTAGAACAGCTAGACTTTTACCTATTGGTAATTTCATGTCTTTCCCATCTGAAATGATTAGAACGACAACTAACATTGCAGAACTTGGTTTAAAACAGATGAGACATTCTAGACCTACACGAGGTAGCAGTGTATCACCGATGGTTTATGATATTGAATTAGGTCAGTTTGTAAAAAATGATAATCCTTTTTATGGGGATGGAATAAAAAGATTAGTGGGTTTAACTACTTTTGTTACTGGAGCTCCAATTGCTTTAACCGAAGGTGCTAAAGCTTTGTATGATGTATCGCAAGATGAACTAGATGCTTTAAGAAGATTCGTTCCTGAGTGGTCTAAAAACTCTACATTAATTCCTGTAAGAGATGAAGAAACTGGAGACTTAAGATATATAGATTTTAGTCACAGTAATGCTTACGATGTAATTGCTAGACCTATGAGAACTTTATTAAATAATATTCAAGATGGCTCGGCTAATGAAGAACAATTATTAAAAAGTTTTGTAGATGGTGTCAATGAAGCTACTTCAGAAATAGTAAATCCATTTGTTTCTGAATCTATTTGGACAGAAGCAATGGCAGATTTAACTGTAAGGGGTGGTGTAACAAAAGACGGAAGAAGATTATATACAGACCAAACACCTGCGGGAGATAAAACCGCTATTAGAATGATGCATGCTATGAATGCATTGGCTCCTTCATACAAACAATTTTTAAGATTATATCAAGCGGGTACTGAAACTCCTACCAAGACTGGGGATTTATTAGACGTGGGTCCAGAGATTGCTGGCTTCATGGGTTTAAGACCTATTAAAGTTAATCCAGAAAGAGCAATGGATTTTAAAATTCAAAACTATCAAACAGGAATTAGGGATGCGAGAAGAGAGTTTACTGGTGGAGCATTTGGATTATTAAAAGGTGGAAGAGTAACAGCTAATGATATTATAAATAGATTTGCTAAATCCAACGCTGCAAGATTTAATGTACAACAAACTATGTTCAATGATTTACAAGCTGCTGAAATTTTAGGAGTGGATAGAGGTACATTAAGAAATCAATTTGAAGATAGACAATTAACAAACAAAACTTTTACTGATTTAAAAAATGGTAGATTTGAACCTTATTTTCCATCAGGTGATGTAGCAGACAAGTTTAGAGAAATTGCTAATAATTTAGGGGAAGATAATCCATTTACTGAAGCAGCGCCTATTTTAAGAGACATGGCATCAGAGATGAAACAGTTAAGTTTAGATGAACCTTTTTCATTAGATATAGACCAGTTTTTAATAGAAGATATTGTTACACCACCTTTACCAGAAGCCGTGACTTCAGCAATGCCTAATAATAAAACTATAACTCAAGGACAAAATATTCTTAATCAAGGAATGAACGCTCAAGCTAATTTAACTCAAAATGGTTTGACTGCAATTGAAAACGCTTTGTTATCTGAAGAAGAAAAACAAATGCGTTTAAGACAAAGAGGAATAATAAGCTAATGGATATAAAACCCAAAACTACGAGAGAACATATTCTCTCACTTTATGGTCATATCAAAGGTCTAAAGAAATCACAGTATCATATGCATAATGGCATTCATGAATTGGGCGGCAAGATAGACAAAATCTATTGGGTATTATTGGGCACGGTGGGGGCTGTGTCACTAGTTCTTCTAGAGAGACTTCTAGATATAAAGGGGATTATTTTTTAATGGTGGCTGTTGGTTTAACGGTCATGAATGAATTGGGATCAAAGAAGACCGAACCAACTTCACTCGTTAAAGCAGGACACCACCACGTGCCCCTGGAAAGATAGGTTCTTTGTCCCATTCATAAAATTCTATATCCAATCTCTTAATTCTTCGCCCATAACTTCAGTGGCGATATTCATTTTAGTTCTTAAAGCTTTTTGAACTTTAGTATCTATAGTTTCATCCGCAACTAAATCAATATAAGTCATAGGTTTAGTTTGACCAATCCGATCAATACGAGCTTCAGACTGTAATCGTTTTTCTAAATCATAACCATTAGAATAATAAATCATTGTACTAGCAGATGTTAATGTAATTCCATATCCACCTGTTTGAGTTGTACCTACAAAGAATCTACACTCAGGATCTTCTTGAAATCTTTTAATATTATTTTGTCTATCTTCTTGTGGAGTCAATCCATAATAATCTACTACAGAATTTTCTCCATGTTGTTTTTTTATTTCAGCAATAATTCGTTGTACGTCTTTTTGATAGAACGACCAGATAACAGCTTTACCAGACAACTCATATATAATGTCCATCAACTCTGTTAATCTATTACATGGTAGCTCCTGCACCTTTCCATCATCGGCTGCATGATAACCGCACGAGATTTGGTGGAGTCTTAGTAATTGAACCATGACTGTTGAAGTTGAACAAACTTTTCCCTCTAACTCGGAGATAGCATACTTTCTCATTTCATTATAAAGTTTTCTTTGTACATCTGTTAATAGAATATTACGGGTAACATATGTTCGAGCGGGTAAGTCTAGGCAATCATCTTTTAAAACTCTTTCACTAAATAATTTTATCTTTGCTTCTAGTTCTGGAAGGTTTCTTCTATTAGGACCAACAGGTACACTAATAGTTCTTGAACCTAAATTCATAGTTTTCATTACACAATAATGAGCACGATAAGCCCAGAAAGAATCAAATCCTAAGATCCATGCATCAAGAAACTGAGCCTGACTCCATAAATCTAGTGGAGAATTTGTAATAGGAGAACCAGTTAAAATTCTTCTGTACTTAGTAAGAGGTTTAAGAGCTATAATATTTTTAGTTCGTTTTGCAGTTGGTGTTTTAATAGTGGTTGATTCATCAATAGCCATCATAGCTTTATGAGAATTTAAAAATCTCTTAGCAAACTGACAACCAAACGGATAAGAAAAGGCTTCAACATTCATTATAAGAATATGAAAGTCTGTTCCAGGGGCAAACAAAGTATTTAATTTTTTAACCTGCTCTCCAGATTTATCGGATGTTTTCCACAGGACTACTTTCTTTTCTATATGATCGGGAAGATGCTGAGGAATTTCTTGCTCATACCAATTTTTATAGACCCCCTTAGGTGCAATCAAAAGTAATCCATTGATTAAACCTTTATCATAAAGCATAGCACAATTATCTAACAATACCTTTGATTTTCCTGTTCCCATTTCCATAAAATAGGCAAAATACTCTTTATCCCAAGAACGTTCTAAGGCTTTTATCTGATGCGCATAAGGCTTTGTCTTAAATTTATAATTCATATCTATTTACTTTTGCTTTCTAATTGTTATATATTAACTGAAAGTAAAAAAGTCAATGTCAAAAGTATATTTAATACAAGCTATTCCAGGAAGCACCAAAGGTGAACCTAAGTATAATATAGTAGGTGCGCAAAAGTATGGCGACATTGTGACGTTGCTTCCAGAATTTTCTCAAATGATAATGTCCCCTGGGCCTTTAGTTATAAAACTTAGAACTCTTCTAAAAGACTTTACTTCCGATGACTATCTTTTATTATCAGGCGACCCTGCAATCATAGGTGTAGTATGTTCAATAGTTTCAGATACAACTAATGGTAGTTACAAACTTTTAAAATGGGATCGTCAAGAAAAAACATATTATCCAATAGAAATAAATATTTTTCAAAAATAGTTGACAACTAAAAATTCTTCTCTATATAAGATAGTGCGATTATAAATTAAACTATTAAAACATTAAGGAGACATTATGAAAGATATCGATCTAAGACAAGATGCACCTAGTCAGGTGACGCAAGTAAACCCCGAACAATTATCAAACGAAATTAAAACTCTACAAGAAATACTTCAAGAGATTTCTAATCAAGAGGAAAAGTTAAAAGAATTAAAAGAGAGAGAAAAATATTATTCTGGAATTGTAATTCCAGATTTAATGAATCAACTTAATCTTAAGACCATGAAACTAAAAGATGGTTCACAGATAGAAGTTAAAAATATTTTTGGTGCTTCAATCATTGCAGATAAAAAGCAAGAAGCACATAGCTGGCTTCGAGATAACGGACTGGGGGCGATTGTGAAAAATGAAATCACAGTTAAGTTTGGTCTGAACGAAGATAACAAGGCGGAGCAATATGCGACCCTTGCAAGAGGACAAGGTTATGATCCCGATCGAAAGGTTGCGGTTCATGCTTCTACTCTTAGAACAACTCTGGAGGATTTCCATACACGTGGTGGTAAAATTCCTTCAGAGTTCTTCAGAACGTTTGAAGGAAATCAAACGAAAATAAAAACCAAGTAAACTACTAAACTAACAAACTAACAAAGGAGTAAAAAATGGATAAAGAAGTAGTTAAAAAAAATAGTGCAGGTGCACTAGCTAACATCAATCTCAGAGCAGACGCAGGCAAAGGGGCTGAAGAAATTAAGGCGGACGATGTATCGACTCCGATCTTAAAGATTCTACACCAACTTTCACCTGAATGTAATGAGAGAGACGCTAAACATGTAGCAGGTTCAAAACCGGGAATGATCTATGCATCAGGCTTCGGGGAACTTATTGCAGGTGATAAAGGTCTTGATGTAATTGTGGCTCATGCACAAACTAGATATCCTGAATGGCAAGAGAGAGGCGATAGTGCTTCTGCTCCAGTAGGAACTCACTTAGAGATTCCAGCTGATGCTGTTGAGGAAAGAAACGGAAGATATAGATTACCGAATGGTAACTATGTTGAGAAGACCGCATACTTTTATGTACTAGCAATAGTAGGTAATGAGTTGAAACCAGCGGTAATTCCGATGAGATCATCCAATCTTACACCAGCAAGAGAACTTAATAATCTGATTAAGAATCTTAGATTCTCAGATTCAGAAGGTTCTTTTAATCCAGCGGTTTATTCAGCGGTCTATAATTTAAAGACATTTGGAAAAACAGCGGGCAGTAAAAGCTGGCATGTCTATAAACCATCAAGAGTTAGAAATCTTGATATAGGGGATAAAAAAGATGCTGAGATTTATGAAGTTGCACAACAACTTCAGAAAACTGTTTCGAAAGGATCAGCTAAACCTCAGTATGAGAAACCTAAAGTTCAACAGGACATCGTGTAATTTCCCTATGGGAAATGTTGCAACAGGGGCGCTGAAGCGAGAGTGGAGGCGCCCTTAATCTTGCCATATTTAAGATGTAAGGAACTCACAAAATTATGAAAGCAAAACCAATAATCTACGAAGGAATACAGTTCAGAAGTAAACTAGAAGCGAGATGGTATATCTTTATGAAAAAACTAGGCTGGAATATAGTTTACGAACCTGACATTGAAGGCATTAACGGTTGGATCCCTGATTTTTTAATCATTGGTAAGTGTCATAAAACTCTTGTAGATGTTAAAGGTATAAATAGAAATACAGACTGGGTCAATATCGAATTTGATTACGAAAAAAATAAATCCATAATAATAAGTAAACATAAAGATTACGATAAAATTTTAAATTCAGGAATTAAAAATTTGCATGATTATGAGTTACTTATTGTAGGGTCTAATTTACGATTAGATGGCAACAGCGCAATGGGAATTTTACATACTCGTGCCCTACATTATGATCACCACACTGCAAAATGTACAAACCTTAATGATTTAGATATAAGCAGTGAAAGTGAAACCGTTTTTTCTCATTCTGAAGGTCAAATTGGTTTTATGGATCACGAGGGTAGTTGGTGTTGTCGTATAACAGGAGAGGGGGGTAAGACTTATCTATTTAGGTCTAACGATGGATATCAGGACTCTCATTATAAATTTATTGATACATCTTGGAATGAGGCAGGAACCGAACTTCGTTGGAAAGGAAAAGCAGAACCCGACTTCTAAAGTATGATGCCACACACCATTACCAGTGACTTTGTTGTATTATCAATGATGACTTTTTATTTTGGCATCAAACTATATTTAAATTTTATATTATGAAAGAATTTGGAAAATATTTTAGTGGACTAGAAAGAGATTATGGATTCTGTAATGTAGAGAACGGCTACATAGAACCAGAGAGTGGAAAATTAAAATTTGATGCGGGAGATTATGGATGGTCTAAACGACCCATAACAGAACAAGACTACGAAGCTCATCTTACAGGGAAAAAAGCTATAGGAATTCAACCCTGTGATGACCGATCACAAGCAAGCTTCGGAGCAATAGATGTTGATCCTAAAGATTATAAAACTTTTAATCTACAAAAATATTTAAAGGTTATTGAAGAAAAAAATTTACCTGTCATTCCAATTGAATCTAAAAGTGGTGGACTTCACATTTATGTTTTTACCAAAGAAAAAGTACCAGCTACTTTAATTAGAGAATTTTTATCTAATTTATTATTTTTATTTAAGCTTCCACATAACACAGAAATTTTTCCTAAACAGACTCAGTTAGGAACCAATCAAAATAACGAGAAAACATCAGGCAGTTTTATTAATCTACCGTATTATAAAAGTATTGAACGAAGAGCATATAAATTAGATGGTAGTAAGATGGAGTTAGATGAGTTTATTAAAGTAGTAGGTTTAAACTTACAGACTAAAGAAACATTAAAAGATATTGGAAGTAAAAAAATAAATGAGATTATAACTGGTGGACCAGAAGAATTTAATGATGGCCCTCCATGTTTACAAATGATTTGTAAAGAAATAGAAGAGAGTGGCAAAAAACTTAAAGATGAAAGAGATAGGTTTTTATATAACTACATGGTGTTTGCCAAGAAAAAATACCCTGATAATTGGGAGTTAAAAATTTTAGAAGCGGCTAGAAACTATATTGTTTATGATAACGTTTGGGGTGATGGCAAAGTAAAAGAAAAAATTAAATATTGGAAGAATGAAACTAAAGGATTTAAATGTAGCGACCTACCTATTTCATCTTATTGTGCAAAGGGAACTTGTTTAAAAAGAAAATTTGGTATAGGGAGTCATAGAAATACAACATGGCCAGAGTTATCGGGTATGATTAGAATTAATTATAAACCAGAGCCAGAGTTTATGTTTGATGTTAATTTAGAAAGTGGAAAAGTAAAACAAATTCATGCTAAACATATTAAAAAAATTTCGGAGATGAAAGAAATGAGAGCACTCATAGCAGAACAAACTTCTGTATTTCCCCCTATTATAAAGAACGCTGAATACCAACTAATCTTAGATGGACTTTGGGCTAGGTTGGAAAACTTAAAACCTGTAGCTGGAACTAATCCAATCGATATGTTAAAAAAATATATCATTGATTATGTAAATGGTCCTCAAGCTACAACGTTCGCCGCATTTAAAAGTGGTGCTGTGTTAAAAGATGAAGGGTTTTATTACTTTGATTTTGATAAGTTCTATGAAGAGATAAGAAGAAATGAATGGAATAAAGATAGATCACGAACAGGTACAATGATTAGAGCTTCTTTCAAAGGAAACTTTGATTGTCAAAAAAGATTCCCTAAAAAAGAGAGTGAGGAATCTTTCCCACCACTAAGAGTTTTAAAACTGCCTATAGCAGATTTAGAAAAAGAAGAAATACCAGATGAAAAAATAACAATAGAAGATAGGGAGCAAATAGTATGATTAATAATCGAAAAGCATATAAATTATTTATGGCCTTACCTAAACCCAAACGAAGAAAACTGCAGATACAACATGAGATTGAAGAAATTGATAATATGGCAAATCAGTCTTGGTTAAATAGGTTTGGAAGATTCCACGGCTCGTTTTGGAACTGGTTATGGATGTGCCATTTTAAACCAAAGAAGGAGAAAAAAAGATGACAACCCCAATACCAAGTGTATCTGTATGCATGCCTGCATATGATACCATGCAAGTGGCAACGTGTTTATCATTAGTAAAATTAATGGATAAATTTACAGCTGCTAAAATTAAATCAACACTAAATACATTTAAGTGTCCGTATGTTGGATATGGCAGGAATGTATTAACAGCAATGTTTTTAGAATCAGGTTTTGACTATCAATTATTTATTGATGCAGACATGGAGTTTGAACCAACAGTTGTTGGGAGAATGATTGTAGCTCAGAAAGATGCAATCTGCGTTCCCTATAGAAAAAAGACTCAGGATCAATCGGTAAAATTTTCTGTAGAGTTTAAAGATAATCAAGATATTAATGTTGACAATAAAGGCTTAGTGGAATTAATGAGAGGCCCTGCGGGTCTTACTCTGATTCATAGAAGAGTCTATGAAAAGTTAATGAAAGATTTACCACATTTAAAAATAAAACAAAAAGAAATAATATCCGAAGAAGCAAATAATTATTTTTATAACTTCTGGGATACCACGTTTGATAAAGATGGAAACTGGTGGGGAGAAGATGTCCATTTCTGTAATTTAATTAAAGGAGCAGGATTTAAATTATATGGAGTAGCAGATGGAGAAACAACCCACATTGGTAACTTTGGATGGAAGGGTAAATTAGTCGATTCATTTAAAAAAGCCAATGGAAAAGATTCATAAGATTTACGGTCCACCAGGTACAGGTAAAACTTTTAGACTTCTTAAAAGAGTTAAAGCTTACATTAGAACTGGAACGCCTTATCACAAGATAGGTTATTTTGCTTTTACAAAGAAAGCTGCGGGGGAAGCGAGAAACAGAATAGGTGTGTCAGATAAGAAGGTACCATACTTTCAAACTCTACACGCCTTCTGTTTTCATTTACTTGGATTAACTGAAGATAAAGTTATGCAACCCTATCATTACGAAGAGCTAGGAAAAAAATTAAATATTCGTGTAAACTTTTCTGATAAATATAACGAAGAAGAAACTCACTTTCTTACATGCGATAATCCCTACTTCCAATTAATTGGAAGAGCTATTAATAGAGGAACAACTATACGAGAAGAGTTTGATAGAAATGAACATGATAAAAAAGAAATTGATTGGGATGTATTAAAACACATAGCTATAAACTTAAAAGAATTTAAAGAAAAGAATCACATCTTAGACTTTAATGACATGATTGAATGTATTCTGATTCTCCCTACCGATAAGATGCCTCGATTCAAAGCTGTCTTTATTGATGAAGCACAAGACTTATCTCCTCTACAATGGAAACTATATGATAAATTAAAAGATTATTGTGATCAAATATACTTAGCGGGTGATGACGATCAAGCTATCTTCGCCTGGGCTGGTGCTGATGTAAATAGATTTATAAATGAACCTGCAAAGGAAAGAGTGCTTAGGTACTCGCGTAGAATTTCAAGAGCCGTGCAACAGGAATCACAAATACCAGTGAACCGTATAGCAGGCATCAGGAAACATAAAGAATACCTACCTAGAGCGCAAGAGGGTCTTGCGTCTACTATTAGTAATCTAGGCCAAATTGATTTAACTAAAGGAAAATGGCTTATTCTTACTCGAACTAAAAGTAATCTCTTGGAGATTATGAAAGAATTAAAAAAGAAAAATTTATATTATCAAAGTAATAAAGGAAAAAGTTTTAAAGTAGGTTTATATAATGCAGCGGTTGCTTATACTAAGTGGACTATTGAAGGAGCATTAGAGCCTAAAGAAATAAATGAAGTTAAAGAATTTATTCCAGGGGGAAAATGGGATAAAAAAATTCCATGGTATGATATATTTAATGCCGATCAAAAAGAAATTTTATACATAAGAAATTTAATATCAAGTAATGAAAAATTAAACGAACGTGCACGAATATGGTTGTCAACTATTCATGCAGCAAAAGGTGGTGAAGAAGATAATGTAATTCTATCTTTACATCA
>Ga0208013_1000462_pt1 | contig 22238 bp, 27 predicted proteins | sample 16_taG_FD_184091 | JGI IMG/M metagenome (GOLD analysis project Ga0208013, IMG submission 184091) | Marine viral communities from the Subarctic Pacific Ocean - 16_ETSP_OMZ_AT15313 metaG (SPAdes) (version 2) | ecosystem: Environmental > Aquatic > Marine > Oceanic | place: Pacific Ocean | collected...
ATGCGGTGAGGGTCGACCAGGCTCGCCTAGAATCCGACCTTGAAAGCTAAAGGGAATGTCAGATGTTGAGCCACTCATTTCGCGCGCGAGGACTGCTGCCGCGGCTTCGGCGGCCGTTTGTGCGCGTCCACCGGTGCGCATAAACCGATAAATATCGTCCTGTTCGAATCTTCCCATCGGCATCGGGGGTGCCAGAACCCTCACCAAGAACTCCATATTGTCGCCGTACACATTACTAGCGAGTGCAAAGCGCGTTGAATGCCCTTCAAGCTCCAGCGCCAAAGCGGGAATCGAGAAGGTTGAAGGATCTATTATTCGATCTGCCACTATCCTTCTCCTTGGATCATATCGAAGAGATTGTTCTTATCTTCGTCGCTCAAATCCAAGGTTTCAGTGTGATTCTTTTGTCTTAGAGCTATTATCTTAACAAGTTGTTCGTTAGATCGCTGCATTGTCTCTACGTGTTTAGCTGCGACGGGGCTCAAATACTTGTTTTGTTCTGAATTTGTGGCAATTTCATTTGCAATCTCATTTAAAAACTCTCTTGCTAACTTACGATCTGTTCGTACGTTATCAAGAGCTTCGCTATAAAGAGAATCCAAATCTTTCTTGCTCATAAGTCACCGCTCTCCCAATCAACCTTAAATGTTGAGTATCTCTTTCGAAATTTCTTGAGAGAGTTTACGACCTGCTTTGTATTCAGTCCGGATATTTCTCTCAAGTATAGATAAATAGCCTTCTTGTTAAAAATTTCTATATCTTCTCTCGATTCAAAGAGCACCTGGATAGCTTTATAAACCTTTAGATCGTTTTCTTTCATCGTAGCAGTATCCCATGAGGACAATTCTACAAAGAACGAGGTCCAGAATTCTTGCTCTATCCTCTCGGACACATAAGAATTCGTTGTAGATAGAAACTCTTCCTCGTATGATTTAGAAATATTATCATAGTCAACCTCGCGTTTGTTTCTTTTCTGTTGCTTTTTAACCTTATGAATAAACCAATTCTTTGTAATAACCGAAAAATAAGAAAAGGCTTTAGAGCCCTTGTTAGGATCATATTTATCTAATATCGTCATTAGCCAAATCTTACACTCATCTCGGAGCGAATCACAATTCGGCAGAGTCGTAAATTTATATGTAAAAACAATCTTGTCCACCATTTCATTGAAAGCTGGACGAATAAATTGAATATAAAGGTCTGTTTTTTCTCGCTGGCATGAAGATTCTGAATATCTTATTATTGCATCTTCGTGTTCTTGCGTAAAATAATGATTCTTTCTGCGCGGCCTACGTTTACGCTTCGTCTTCTTCTGGGTCGTCAAAATTATGTTCCTGTGTTGTTTTTTCTTCTGTCAGTGAATATACCCACTCAAAAGTTTCCAGCTGCTCGTTAAACGAAGCTGCGTGCTCCAAAAGCGCCTGTAGCGTTTGATCGCCGTAGAACGAATCCATCTCATAGACTGATTTGGTGTGCTTGGCAAAATTATCTACCATATCTTGGAAATCGCCCAACTCTTCTGAAATAAACAAAAGACGCGCTAAAATTGCACGTGTATAAACAAAAAAGAATATATTTGCACCCAACGATAAGATCGTTATAGCTATTAAAATTATTTCAAGCCGGCTCATCATATTCTTCTCTTTTATTCTTCTCTTCGTCTAAAACTTCTCGGTTTAGCTCGATAAACTTTTTAGTAATATCTCCCGTACGGGACACTGATTCTATTTTCTTGCGATACTGGGGCGTTGTCAACTGTCTCACCATGGCACCTGGAGTGCGACATTCGAGGCACTCGTCAAGTGTTTCATGATATAGATGATAAGCAATTGCTTCAGTTTCACACTCGCTACATTTGTATCGATACCTTGGCATTATTTTACCATATTTGTTAGGTCTTGTTCAGTGACTAGTTTATTATTAGAGACGCGCACTGTTGGCGGATTTCTAACAACCAATCCATCTTCGCTATCTACTAGCTCAAAGCCCTGCAGAATAGGAACAATATCCAATTCATTTAGCAATGACTCCTGAAGGGCCATCATAACCGCACCTAGTGCCTGTGTTGATAGTTTGTGTGTTTTAGTATCCATTTTTTACTCCTTTTAAAATGTTGCTTATTCTCTTTGATGCGTGTCCATCACCATAAGGACTCGGCTTGTTAATTTGAAAATCATTTTTTAAATCTTCAAAAAGTGTCTTTAAATTGTTAGGACCTTTGCACAATATGCTGTGTCCGCCTAGGCTTTCTGTTCTTTCCGTAAATTTACGACAAACGATAACTCTTTTATTGAGAAATGAAGCCTCTTCTTGAATCCCGCCACTATCTGAAACAATAAAACGACAGTTAGCGATTCTATCAATCATTTCTTTATAGTTAAGAGGATCGATGATATTGAAATTTGTCAATAAATGCTTGTGTTTTTGAACATTTGGGTTAGGATGAAGGGGGATTGTAAATTGTAAGTCTCCATTAGCTGCCGCAATTTCGTTCATTGTTCGAAACCAGTCGTGCATGATACTGTGGTTTTCTCTTCTATGCATTGTTACTAATATCTCTTTACCATAAGTAGTGGTAATTCCTCGAAGATTGTCCAGAACCGTATTACCTACTACATATTTATCGCCGGTGCAATGGTCGGATTCTAGATTCTTTCTATTATTTTCAGTGGCACATAGGTGAATGTCAGCAATCCTAGAAAGCATTTGGCGATAAGCTTCTTCTGGATAAGGATTTTCTAAATCATACGTTCTCAAGCCGGCTTCAAGGTGAATAACTTTTACACCATGATTAAAAGCAGTCAATCCGACAGCATATGTTGAGGCTGTATCTCCCTGCACAAGAGCGTGAGTTACGCCTTCAAAAATCTCCGACGGGGCTCGGAGGACCGATGAAATAACCTCATTCAATCTGTTGTCAGCTTTTTCGACATTCAGCACATAATCATAATCAAAATTAGCAATATGAGTATGTTGTCCTGTAAATAAAATCTTAAAGGGAATTTCATCTTTTCTAAACCTATCAACAATAGGTTTAATCTTTATCCACTCCGGGCGGGTGCCATATGAAATTAAAATCATTTTTTGCCTTTAGAGACGGCGCCGGGGATCTCGGCCCAATTAATGTTTTGGCGTACGCTTTGATTGCGGCGCCATGTTGCTTTAAGTACGTGGGGCTCAATTCCTTGATCCATAAAAAATTCAATAAATGCATTGAGATCCTTGGGGAAACATTTCCCCCCAAAACCGAGATCTCCATCATGACCAGGCACCTCTGTATGCGAGTTGCCAATTCGGCCGTCAGATATAAACCCTTCCATAACCTTATCCCAGTCGGTACCAAGATTACGAGAAAGCATAAACATCTCATTCATAAACGAAATCTTGGTAGCAAAGAAACAGTTACACATATACTTAATCATTTCAGCGGTTGTTGAGTCTGTGGTAATAATTCTTGTGTACGGGAAGCGATCTCGATATAACTCAGCAACTTTTTGAATATCTTCCGGGGGTCCCCCTAATACTATTCTAGAGGCATTAATGAAATCTAGATTTGCGGACCTTTCCGTCAAAAATTCAGGGTTAAAGACGATCTTCAGGTTCGGATAGTCCTCTTGAAACTCATGAGTCGTGCCAGGAACAACGGTAGATTTGATAATAAAGATAGTATCCTTATTGTTGCTTACATTATTGATGTCTTCAAAGACTGATTTCATAATAGATAGATCAATTCTGCCGCCCTCTATGAATTCCATAGGGGTCGGAACACCTACAAATACAAAATCTGATTTATTTATAGTATCGTCCAGAGTATGAAGAGTCTTTCGAGGATCTTTATCATAGACGCGAACGTTGGCATGCAACCCAAAGCCAGCAGCTATAGCCGAGCCAACAAATCCATTTCCTATAATTCCAATGTTTTTCATATTACTTCCACAATTCTTCATTTAAAAATTTACACACATCTGTATTCCAAAGCCCGTGCTTATAAAAGTGCCACTTATAAAGGCAGTGATTATTTAAACAATAGTGTTCTGGATAAATCTTTCTATGGTTGCTTTTAGAAGATCGCAAGAACTCATTTGAGAATTCCTCATGGGCGCACGAATCAACCCAGCCATTCATCATTATATTACAATATTTACTGTCTTTTTTCAAGTATTTTATTGCCTGATGTCGTAAATCGCAGATTGTATCAATGTTTTCAGAGTTACTATAAAACCAGTGATCAGAAATTCCGGCATTTATTTGGTCCCAGTACGCACTATAGATACAAGACATATCTTGTTCTGGATCGAAATTTAGATAACTTGTTTTATTTTTGCCATAATTGTGATAACCTACATCGAATCGTGATGTTATGACACAATCATAAGTAAAGCCATTCGCCTCTTCAAATTGTTTTTTTAAATTATTGCTGATGTCTCTTGTGTGCAAAAAGCTCAAAGTTTTAAAAATGTTGCCGCGGCTTTTTGCAAAACGAGATATATCTAGTTGTGCTATTTCATCTTCAAATTGAATTTGTTCTTCAAAAATGTGAGATTTGGGCTGAAACAGTTCAACTATTTCATCTTCTAGAGAGGTATCCCAGCAGTGTATGAATACATCGGGATCATGCTCCATTGTTTGTTCAAATAAATGTTTGAATTTCTGTTCGTAGGCGCCGCCGGCGTATATCGTGCTACCTTTAGGATATCCAAACAAACACAATGCTATTTTCATTTTAATCCTTTAGCTTTTGTGCAGCCAAGATGAGTACGTTGCACCCTTTATTGTAACTGTCATGAGGAGCCATTGAATTTTGTCCGTGGAGGAGATCAATATCTTCACTAATATTACAAGAATGTCCAAAATTTGATTCTAAAAAGCCTAAAGAAACCCGCGGATAATCGCAAGTTAAAATCAACAATCCTTGTGGCGCAACTTGGGCCCACAAATTTTCTAAGGCCCTTTGCCGGTGGTGGGAGGGGGTGATCTCTTCTAAAACCGAAACATTGATTACAACATCATATTTTTCGCCGGTTATTGGGTATACTTCTACTAAATCGTAAATGTCGTGTACGCGTAGAAATTGTGGTTCTTTTGCACTTTTATCGCTTTCACGAAATTTTGTACATACTTTTAACAATTCCTTTTTAAAAAGAGGGGAAGTTCCTTGATCACCGCATGCTGTATTATGAATACTTATATTTTTTGATTTTGGAAAATGCTCTTTAATAACTTTTATAATAGCAGGATATTCATAAATCCGAGACCAGTCATGATATTTAACATCATAATCATCTTCTATTGTCAAAAATCTGAATAATTTCATGTTGGAATTTTTAAACATCTTTGTTCACCAGCAACCCGTAATCATAGAAGTACAGATAATCAATATTAGTACCTAGAAAACAATTCATTGCATGTGCAGGGTTTTCTACAATTGGCTCTCGATCATTAAAACTAGTATTCAGTACAATTGGCACTCCATGTAACTCTTCCCACCGGCTAATAAATCCATGATACCAAGGATTATCCTCTGCTGTTACCGTCTGGAGCCTGCCGGAAGCATCTGCATGAAGAACTGCTGGTACCTTATCTTTCATCTCTTCTTTGAAATTTAAGACGAAGCCCATGTAGGGGGCCGAAATATCTCTTACAAACCATTCACCAACCTTCTCTCGGATGATAGATGGTGCAAACGGTCGGAACCAAGCACGATGTTTAACTTTATGATTAAGAATGTCTTTCATGTCGTTATGTGTTGGGTCGGCAAGAATAGATCTATTACCTAGCGCTCGGCGGCCAGATTCTGATCCTCCACCAAAAACGGCAATAATACTTTTATCTTTAAGCTTTTGAAGTACTTCATCATCTGTCGCTGATACTACATTGATTTTTGATGCATTTTCTCTAATTGCCGACTCCACATCTTCAAGCGGATAGGTCTTTCCAAGATAGGGGGTGAAGTTCTTATTTGTAAACTCGCGAGGATTACCCTCAACACAGTGCCAGATGTATTGAGCACACCCAATAGCTAGCCCAGCGTCATAAGGCACCGGGCAAACGTAGATGTTTTCAAATTTTTCGCCATACCAATCAAACATGTGACCAGTCATAACGCTGTTAAGCGCCACACCGCCCGCCAAGCAGAGGTTGGAAGTTTCAGAGGCCCGGGCATAGGGTTCAATCAACTCGCGAACATACGCCTCTGTAGCCGCTTGTAGGGCTGCGGCTAAATTCAGCTTTTCATCGAAATCTAGTTTGGCCCATTTGCCAAACTTAGAGTAATCGGAGTTTCGAATTGCGTCGGTCATCTCTGACAAATACTTTTGTGGCTCCGAGGCGTAAGCTGCCATGGCCATTACAGTTCCGCATTGATTGCCGATTGGGGGCCCTGAAGAATATCCATACGTATGTTTTGTGATGTTACTCCAAAACCCGCCAATATTGATATCATAAGGGAATCTCTTTAACAGCTTGATTTGGTTGCCGCGGCCTTCATAAATCGTAAAGCATGTGGTGGTATAGTCTCCGTCTTCTAATTCCTCACCACCACCGTCAAGCGTCACTATAAGCGCATCATTTAAGTTTGATGAAAAAAATGCGTTAGCTGCGTGTGCTTTGTGGTGAGAAATCTCTATGTATTCTCCTCCATGAGTGGCTATGTGTTTTTGCATTCTTTGAAAAGATTTAGGGTATTGTGCCGCGAGCCCGCCGCGCCACCGCATAACAAAATGGGCAAAGTAGTCCACCTTGCCCACATCGGGATTCTGATTAAAGAAGAAATCAAGAATGTCGCCTTGCTGTTCTTTAACTCTTGTGAAGCGTTCCAGTTCCTCGTGAACTAGAGTTTCTCCATTTTCCATAATACAGTATGCAGTGTCATGTGCGCCGCAAGCCATTCCTACGATTTTCATTATCAACCATCCCCATATTTAATAAACATGTCGGCGCCGTCATTAAAAAAGTCTACAGACGTGCGTACCGAGAAATTGTGAATGTCGTTTCCAATTCTCACCATCTTCTTAAGAGGTGCCGCGGGCACCGTAATAATGTCTGTACCGCACTCTTCTGCATCTATAATGTCGCGGGTGCGTTGACAGCCGGCCCAGAGGGTCTCTACATGTGAATTTGAAGCAAAGCTTTCGTTGGCGTATCTCATAATGTCTATGGCATTGATTCCCGTATCATTAATGCGACCACAGAAAACAGAAACAATAGAAGTATGAGATAAATTCGCTTCAACAAGCTCGTCAATTTGCGCTTTGGTATAAACACATGTGACATTGATCTTTAGACCCTCATCTGATAACTTCTTAATTAGAGGAACTGTAGAATCTCCTGTTGGATATACTACTGGGATTTTTACATAAACATTATCTCCCCACGAAGTAATCTCTCTTGCTTGCTTTTCTACGCCGGCGGGAGATGGATCAAAGACCTGGAAGGATATTGGCCGGCCATCCATAAGTGGAATTGTGCTCATCGCAAAGCTCTTATAATCTTTTATTCCTGCTTGCTTAAGAAAAGAAATGTTGGTAGTTACTCCTACCACATGAGCATAGTTACAAAACTCGGCTACACTCGAACCGTCATAAAACACTTTAATATTCATTTTATTCTCCTAGTAATTTATTTAACCACACCGTGGCCATGAGTAATGCAAAAATTCCGTGTTCTTTTCCTAATTGCATTCGAAATGGTACAAATCTGATGAAGTATGTTGACATGTAAAAACAAGCTTTCTTATAGACCATACTGGGTGATTCATTCAAAATGGGCTGCCACAATTCTATTAAGTTTGAAGGCATCACCAATTCACGATTATCAAAATATGAATCATTGGCTTTGAAATGTTTAGATTGAAGATCAAAATGTTTTACCAAATTCGTTCCTTCTAAATTCTTCCATTTATCGTATCTTGAAAAAATTGATTGTGATAACTTTCCTAAATCTAACTCTTTCGCATCAAACAGACGAGAGCCATCCATATCGATAAGTTTAACATCTAACGTGTCAGGTTTGTACATAATATTTTCCAACGTTAAATCTCCATGAACTACCGAAACATTTTTAGGAGACAAACTCTCCAGCGGCAACTTTTCAAATAACTTTCGTAGGCCTACGTACTTCTGCTTGTTAATAAGAAATTCATCACTTTCTATTATAACTCGAAATTCATCATTTAGCAAGCTAAAATCATCAAATTTTGGATTTATTTTTTGATTTAAGAATTCTTCCATCCACTTTTTTCCATCAACTGGTTGTGAGAGTGAGTAGATCGCTTGGTTCATTATTTTCAAGGTATTTTTAAGTCCACGGTAAATTACCATGTATGAATCTGCTTCAGAGAGCATCCTATAGTCGGGAAGAAATTCCATGTCATAATAATAATCTAACTCGGTGTCGCCTTCGCCGAGTACTCTGGGGCATAAATCCTTCGCCAAGAAATTAAATCTTTCTAAGTCAGCTTTCTGTCTTTTTAAAACATGGTAATGTTTGTCCCCCACAGATTTAAAAAGATGTTTTCGAACACACCTTTTGTCTTTATGTTGGATCAAATACGTTTTTGCAAAAGAATTAGCAGACAAATCTTCAATAATTTCTGTTTTATTGTTATCTATTATATTATTAACACACAATCGCGAGAGTCCGGTGTCTCTCTCCACTTCATGAGTGTTTGCCTGGGCCGTGAAAGGCTTTGAGGGTTTACGATCATTAATTAAGAGACGAGGTCCCGAAGGAAGACTCATAATAAGATCGTCATAATATATCTCTTTTTGTCTCAGCAATTCTTCCAATTGAGTCCGGTACTTGGCATTTCTTGCTGTGGTTAAAATAATTCGATGATTCTGTTTCTTCATCTCTCTAAGTTTTGTAAAACCATCTAAAGCCTTATTATCTTCCACATTATTAGTAGAGTGATTATTGTGCTTTAATAAAACTCCATCGATATCACAAAAGATCGAACATTCGTTTCGGCGCTTTTCTATACAATCCGATAGCATCGCTGGATCACCAAAGAAATAGGCGTTTGATGCATCTGATAACTCAATCGTCTTCCCTCCTTTAAAATGATCAGCAATTATCTCATAAAAGTTATAATAGTTGCCGCGGATATCTGAGAACAACTTTAAACTATTAAAATATATACACCCGATAATACCCTTTACGGTGTGGGTCTCAAAATCGACTGCTTCTTTATTAACAAATTTGGTTATCTCATTATTTTGAAGCAATATCTTTGACCAATTATGTTGAATAGCTTCTGTTATATTCCATGTGGGAATAATAATTTCCGCGGTAGGTTTTTGAACAATCTTTGCGAACAAGTTATCTACATTGATAGAATGATCACAATCACAAACTATAAACGGCGCTTCGGCGCGCGCGGAATGCACATACCCCTCGCTAAACGTTTGAAGTGGTCCTGGGGTCTCTTTATCTAATACAGAAACTGTTATCGTTTTTCCAGAGAATAATGACATAAGTTTTTTAGAAACCTTGTGTGTATGTTCTTGCTCGCGAGTAACAATAAAATGCAAACCCTCAATCATATGCTCCCACTTCTGAAATGGTTCATAGGCTTTTTCAATGAAGGTGATGTCACCTATTTTCAAAAAAGGCTTAAAAACGTGGCCAAAGCGTTCGGCTCGGCCGGCACACGGGAACACAATGGTTATTTTTTGATTCATTTCTTGTTCTTTTCAAGAAAGTATCGTAAGTCTTCGGGGGTGCCAATTCCCCACATTGAATGAACATAAAATGGAACAAGGGTTTTGCCATCTTGTATCAATTCATTATAAACTGGTGCAATGTAAAATTCATTATTCACTCTTATGTCTTTCTCGATCATCTGCTTGGCGTATTTCACAAAATCAGAGCCATGGCGGTACCAATAAATTCCACATGTCGCAATGTTTGAGATTGGTTTTTTTTCTGCAACTTCTGTCACAAATCCTCTAGAATTTGTCTTTACAAATGACCACTTGGGGTGTACAGCATTAAAAGTATACACAATCGCATCACACGAAGTAAGCGTTTTTAACATTAAGAAATTCTGTGGAGCGTACTCAATAAATTGGTCAGAGTTGGCTATAAGTAAATCTTCTTCATTATCAATATATTGTTCGGATAACAGTGCGGTGCATGCGGCGCCTTCTGTAAGACCGTCGACGACTACATACTCAAACTTTCCATTTGTAATTCTATCTAATGTGTTTATTAAGCCCGAGTATTTCTCGATATGCTCCTGGCGTACTAAAAAGATGTATTCACAATCAAAATCTAAATTTTCAACCACTGTTTGAATCATTGGCTTGCCGGCAACATCAATCAGGGGCTTAGGGAAGGTGTAACCTTCTTTGGCGAAACGGCTGCCGGCTCCAGCCATTGGAATTAAAACTTTCATGTTAGGTACTCCTTGAAGAGCAGAACATGCACTTCATCTGGGTTAGACACTTCAATCACACGACAACCTGTGGCCCGGGCGGCAGCAATGCCCTTGGGGGAATCTTCTACAATTATAACAGATTCCTTTTCTACATTGAAGTGTTGTATAGTTTTTAAATAACCTTCTGGGCTTGGTTTGGCTTCTTTTACATCTTGGTTCGTTATTATTAATTCGAACAGATCTAATATGCCTGTCTTACACAACATTAAAGTGGTCGTTTCGCGAATACTATTAGTGAAACATGCGACATGAATACCTTTGGCTTGCAATTTTTGAATAAGAGCAATCTTCTCTGGTCTAATCTTGGCTTGTTCTTTAATAATTGACATTGTTTTTTGTTGCTTTAAATCATAAATTTCTTGATGTTGTGCAACAGAAATTATACCCATTTCTGATAGTTTGCTTAATTTAACTTTTGTTGGGATCCCGTTGAAAGTCGAATAATGTTGTTCTATGGAAATTTCATAATTGCAGACTTCTTTTAGAGATCTGTTCAACGCTAATCGATGCCACTCGCAGGCGTCAACAAGAACACCATCTAAATCAAAAATTACTAATTTAGGCTCCATAAACGCCTCTGATTTTATAATCAATGCAATATTCTTCTAGTGCTTCTTTTAAAATAACGGGATACTGTAAAAGATTCCACTGACCCTTACATACTGCTGTTGCTACATATGGAAAAATAGATGAATCAAAATGAAGGCTGCCTCTTTGCTTTTCGCCATCATAGTAATAACAACTTTTAAGTTTAGCATAGTGCATTACTGTAGAACCATACGCCTCCACATCACGGTAAGTTTTTGGCTTATAGAGATCAAACAATTTTAATAAATCTGTACGTTTCCAAATAGCACTTTGTTGAGAGAAAGAATAAGGAGAATGAGTTGGAATGTTGTATAGATTCTGGGCAATTGTTTCTCCTCCAAGTTCTCCACTTTTAATCAACCTTACACAGCTATAATCACTTTCCTGTAAAAACTTAAACACTCTTTCGAGCTTTTTGTCATGACAGTCTTCATAAAAGATGTGATCCTCTTGAAGATAAAGAATATACTCTTCCTCTATTTGTTCCAAACACTCCATAAAACGCTTGAAGTAGGGGTCTTGATCATTGTTTATCAACTGAATGTGTCTATCCGGGATATTTTCCGAATGAGCATCTAATAAAATGTAGCTCTTTTCGAACTCTAGATGTTTTTCTAGTCGACCAAAATATAGTGGCCAGATATCAGAATATTCGTTATGCGTCCATGTAACTAAAGCAATATCTTTATGCATTTTGTTTTCCTTCTAAAGAATACTTTTCTATGTAATCAGAACAAATTCCCCCACAAACACTTAATTCTTTAGAACTGTAATTTGCCCTTTCTGGCATCACACAAATAGAGGCTGGCAACAGCGCGGTCCCGGGATAAGTCCATACATAATTTTGAGATGTTAATGTGATATCGTCCTCTTGGTGCCAGAAATAATGCGTTCCGAGAGATTCTAAAACACTAATAGCGTCAAGATTTTTTGCATGACACCACAGGTTGGGGAGAGTCAAAAATTTAGCCTTAATTTCATATCGAGGATTGTCATGCCCCAAGTAGATTTTATTATTTACTACCCAAACATCTATTTCTACTTCATAACCTTTCTCCAGCGCGGAAGTAATGTATTGGGGGCTGTTTTCGTTATCTGGTTCTGGACCATCAATATTACCGCGGTGGGCTATGTAGAACATTACTCTCCCCAAGTACAGAATTTTGTTATACTGTCGCTTCCTCGTAAGTATCCGCGATTGAGACCTTCGTCGCCCAACAATAGAGGATTTAAAGTTGAACCAATGTCGATGTAGGTATTGTTTTGATTAAATTCAAATAATTGGTGTACTAAAATGTTACCAAAAGGACCGGCGCAAAACAGAAAGAGGGTATCTTCGACCTTTTTTGTTATTATGTAATTCTTAATCTCTTCAATTAAGGCGTGGTTGTCCACCCAAGCGTTTTTTCCAATCATAAAATGTTTTTCAATCTCGAAAGGTAGATTTTCTAAATTCGAATCTGAATTTGAGATCAAAACGACTTTGCGTTGGGAATATTCAGGCACCATGTTGTTAAGATAATAATTATAATTTGCGTTCACAAAGATGTTGGCCCATGTCAAATGATTCTCATGTTGTCCGGATTGTGCCTTCATCCAACTATGAACGGGTGGGCCGCCGATACAACACGGGCACGAAACTCCAACGTAGTAAGACTCGTGCTGAAATCTAAACGAATCAATCATTTCTTGGCGGTTATTTTGATGTTTTTCTGGTACAAACCAAAATTCACCATTATTTACGGGCTTGTTGGCCAAAATATGTAATTCACCATCGGCGTATTTAGAAAATGCAAAGTTCTTTTTGCTCTGTAGCTTCTCTATAAGGTAACGCAAGTCTTCTCTAAAATCTTTATTTTTTATATCAAACATTGTCATTCCTTGTATAGACTGGCTTCCAGCCATTTATGATCGCATTCTTAACACAAGCATCTCTTTGTGCATAAAACACACTATGATTACGTGCGGTGGATGTTGCTTTTGAATCTACCCCCATCTCATAACCCTTAAGAGAGCTATGGAGGTCTGGCTGATCAGATGGGTGGGGTGGTACATAAGTCTTAATTCCGCCGTATTTCTGTGCAGTATAGGAAAACTGAATATCTTCGCCATTTTCCCAGGTGAATGGGCGTTCCATCCACAAAAATTTCAACCAGTCGCGTTCAAAAAACCAGGCATGACCCACCAAATCAACTTCAGCTGTCTCGGCATTGTGAGATGACCAGCCCACTCTTTCGTGGCCATAATACCGATCATCTTTTAGTATCACTCCCACGCCCCCCATAATGCCAGGACTCTCATCCATAACTTTTAAACAGTTATCAAACCATTGGGGACCTGGGATTGTATCATCATCAAAGAGTGCTATAAATTTAGTGTCAGCCAACAGGGCGCCGGCGAACCTACCATAAAACTTCCAATTATAATCATTCTTAATTACACGGTCAACATCAAGTTGACTAAAATCGATGGCCGCGTTATCTTCATGATGATTGACCCACAACCACAACTGGTGAGCCCTTGTTGTTTGATTGCGGATAGCTTCGATTTGTTGTTTTAAATATTCTGGGCGCCGGTAACAATTTAAAATTACTGTGATATCACTAGATTCGGATAAAATATCTACAAATTTATCAAGTGCCAAGCTTCTTTGTTCTACAATCTTTGCGAAAAGATCGAGTCCTGTGAGCGGAAACCATTCTTCGGATGCCGCTCCAAGCATAGTTGCTTTTGTCAACACTTTACATCCCAGCATCTTAGCTTCTACGGTAATTCGCGATAATGTTTCTAACACCTGTGGAAAAAACACAAAATACTTGTATTGTACCATAGCTTCTAAAAGTTGTTTTTCGGGCAACGGTCCAACTAAATCGTATTCTAAATTGTTTAATTTACAATATTCGACTGCTTGACGGGTTCCTTTGATGGGGTTGTTTGAATTGATAATACAATACTTTTCTTTCTTTTCGGTTTCTTCATTTATTAGAGACTCGATAAAGTGTAATTTATCATCAGACCACAAAGAACAGCCAATGCTGTGAACATTGTTAATATCTAAATTTTTCTCAATGATCTCTTTGCAAATCTGGCTTAAAACAACGACTTTGTGCGCTTTCGCATAGAAATCGCGGTTAATAATCTGATTTTTTGGAGCAATAAAATTAGGGAAAGCTGATGGGTCTCTAGTTTTTAGATATTTATGATCATGTTCATAGATTATGTATTTCTTAAGCATTAAGATCTGCTTGATTCTTTCCGGCATGTTGACGAAATTGCTCACTAGGAATAGGTCATTTTCAATGACCATCTCTTCTGTCAATAAGTTAGAACGAACCATTTGAACATCAAAGCCGTTCGTAGACAAGTACTGAACTAAAACATCGTCGTTCAGTTCCGCGCCGCCTATTAAATCGGCTTTAAACAAATCAGAAATGAAAATAAGTTTTGTCACACCAACTCGATCTCCGATAAAGCTCCTAACCATTCAGCTTGTTCTTTGCTTACGCTATAAAACGCATCGCAGAATTGCTTGTACATATTCTCATCCGAGAAGCGGTCAAGTAGCTGCGTAGAATATTCATATGCTGCTGCAGCGTAACCCACATCATTTGTTACATCCTCGTAACACTGTCTCATTTTCTCTTTCGCCGACACTTGCCGCGGGTAGGCCCAAAGAGATTCTTGTATTAGAACACCCTTCCACACTACCTCCTTTTGTACAGGAGCAAGGTCAAACGCCACATTATAGAAATGTTCGTTACCATCCTCATCACACAAGAAGTCTAGTTGCCCTGACCAGCCAGTAGCGACCACAGGAAGCCCAGTGTAGGCTGCTTCAAAGATTGGGAGTCCGAAGCCTTCGCCGTGTGGGAGGGCAAGAAACGCCTTCATCTGTGGATGTCGATAAAGCGCATGCATTTCCTCATCCGTCATATCGCCGTGAAGCAGATAAATCTTACACTTATGTTCGGGCAAACTGCGGACAAGCTGTGTAACTTGGTTTTTTACCTGTTCGCGGTCCATAAGGCAGTTCTTCATAAGATTGGTCTTTAAGACAAGTCCAACTTCTTCATCTTGAAACTCTTCAACAAACCATTTAATTGTATTATTAAGATTCTTTCGAGGCCCATATTGTGCGACTGCTAGAAAGTTAAAATCGTAATCTAGCGTAATAGGCAGTTCTGGTAAATCTGTATATGTCTTAACCGGATAGTTAACCGAGGTTACTGGGACATTTAATTTTAATTCTGCTGGTTGTTGTGTGTTTTGGTCCTGCCCAGTGTATATTGTGCTTTCAAAACAATACTTTGAGTGATCTGAAACAACAATTATATTATCCACCACTTGATTAGCTTTAATAAGCCATTCGGCTGCAACCTTGGTTGTCTCAATTCCAGCAGTATAACCAACATTCATTGGGGCTAATTTTTCCCATTCGTTAGGAATGGTTACCTGCAGTGAAATGTCGAACTGCCCGCCTTGTTGAATATATGCGATTGTCTTCTCGATAGTCTCGTCGATCCAAGCTCTTTCTTCGCCGAATGTAGCAATCCACGATGTCTTGCCCCACTGTAGTGGCTGAATGAAGATATCATATAAATCCGGCTGTGACCGAAGAGATCTCAAGGCAAACCGTGCTTGTTCGCCATAACCACTGCGTGTGAGCAGTGGACCTTTTAAAAGTACTTTCTTTTTCACGCTACCTCCAATAAATGCCAGCGTTTATAACCTTGTCTATTTTCCCATGAGCCATGGCGCTCAATAAGATCGTCCATAGTTTCTACCCATCTTGATTCATAGTCTTCAAAATTATAGTTTTTCTTTACGTGTTCTCTGCCTTGTTTTGAAATGTTTTTATACATTTTATCAGACATCTTTAATGCTTTTGTCAAATATTTCTCGAAGTCGACTTGTGTAATGCGATCTTCATAAATATAAGGCACTTGCAGAGAGCCAATAACCGACTTTGAGGCGGGCTCAATGCCATAGCCAAACCAATTTTCACCATCTGTAACTTGTTCTTGTAGTCCGCCCGTCATATTGACGATAATGGGTGTTCCACAGGATAGAGATTCTAGGGTTGAAAGCCCGAATCCTTCTGCATCAGAGATATTGAGTGTAAAGTCGGCCACATTATACATGGCAGCCAGTTCTTCGGGTGGTACCTTTTGGGATGATATCAAAACTTGACCCTGGTCAGCGCCTAGATGTTGAATAAGGTGCGGCAAATCTTGGCCGTGTTGGTCACGGGGATCCGTATGCATTAATAACATCGCCTGATCGTGTCCGACCTTATCTAGCCATTCCTTAAACCACCAAATTAAAGTTCCAGATTGTTTCCGTCGGGCGTTACGATTGTTCCAGAAGAAAATCTTCTTCTTGTCATTCTTGTTTTCTGGACTACTCATGTTAATAATATTTTGACGAATATTGCTGGCTTTCTCTTTATCTTCTGCAGTGGAATATTTCTGGAAAATATTATTATTGACTGCGTGAGGGAGATAGCAACTTTCTACGTCTGGCGCGACTTCTTGCAAGATTTTGTGAGTCACCTTTGAAATACACGCTACCTTATCCGTCGACCTGTAAAATGGCCCATTGAATTGCGGGGCAGGAAAATTGTCCCATACGTGATAATATATCATGGGTATATTCGCGCGGACTTCGTTTTCGATCTCCCATAGCCACCCATAAAACCGCGGATCGGTCATAAACCAAAGCGCGTCAGGGCGCTCCTTCTGCATGACAGAACGGATAATCTCGTGAGAGCCGTATCCATCAACAGGGTAGATGATCCAATCTTCCTCATAAGGTGAAACCTTTTGAGGCTGGTAATTATTGTGTTTCATTGCGCCGCCCAAACAAATAAAACTATATCTCCCAGTCTTTAGGAGAGCTTCGATCATATATCTAGTTTGAGTTCCAACTCCCGAGGGCGATAGGGGGTGGTCACTCAATACCAAAATTTTCTTTTTTGTCATTTATTCCTCATGAACAGTGTTCTGTCCTATAAAATTTGCAGCCATAGCCGCCGGTGCAAGATAAGCGATTCTTAATATAACGCTGATTCTTAATATTGTATAGAGCCTTCGTCATTAATTTTAAAGCATTTTGTGTTTTTCTTGGGCCACTCGTTACTCTAAAAAACTCTACACGATTTTTCTTCGCCGTTCTCTTAAGTAGTGCAAAGTGTGTCTCAACGTCTTTGGGATCTACATTCATTTTTTGAGCAAAGAAGTGTTTGTACAAGGTTAATTGATAAGTAACCATTGCGTCGGAACGCTTTTTAGCATCCCATCCCCACGAACATGTTTTCCAATCAAAAATATGGACTTTTCCGTCAGGGGTGGATACAATAGCGTCAATAAATCCCTTGAATTTGTAACCTTCTTCGCCTTCAATTGGCTCCATTAGCGGCATTTCTACCGCAAGTACCTCATACTCTTCAAAATAGTCATCCAGTGCATCTTGAATTTCAGGCATAATCTGCTTGCCCTGCTCTCGCATGTTGGCGACAAGTTTTTGATCAACATCTATATCATCGTCCAGAGACGCTAAACATTTCTCAAACTCTTTAATGAAATAATCTTCATCCACAGACTCTTTTAGGAGTTTCCGTTCGCACACAGAGTGTAGAGCAGTTCCAAATGCAGTGAAGGCGTTTCCCTTGAATCCGTCGATCTTATCGACGCGTGTAAGTTTATGATAAAAGGCGCAAAACGCCCAGTCTTTTAATTCAGAATATGAAATATGAGGCACGCACCCCTCCTTTTATTCTTTATTATAACCGGTTTGTTATTTGTTGTCAAGTCTTTCTGGGTCTTGAAGCAATAAAAGTTTTCTATAAAGTTGCGGGCTCACTTGTTTGAGGTGCGAATGATTCGAATCTAGAAAGTAGTCAGTGAAGCCTGTAGCAAAGTATTCTCTCAAAGATGTGGCCGCGTATGGGTTTATAAATATCCCTTGCGTAACAACAGACAACCTATCATAACCGACTTTTTCCAAAAGAAACATGTCGAATTCTTTATTGTATTCAGGATCCAAAAAGACACTTTCTGGCAGTTTATAATCAAGTTCCCATAAAATCTTGTGTAAATTGCGTCGTTTATTAATGAATTCTTGTTCTATTTTTTTATCCTGATATATCAGGGCGCCGTAGGGATATTCTAAAGAATGTGAGATTTCGTGAACGAGATCGTCAAACAGGTCTTCTTCGCTGCTCTGATCGGGAGTAACATATAAGGTGCCGCCGTCGTAAAAAGCGTTTAATTGGCGCTCTTCAAACTCATCGAAGTAGCCAAAAATGACCATTTCCACTTCATTAAGCAAGTGTTCGGGCAGTGTTCCTTCTACTCTTGCTATGACACGTTCAGCATCAACCTCTTTATTTTTAATAGGGTCCTTAAAATAGACATGGATACCCATTGGGGTGTAAAAGTCCATTCTGCTTTCAGCTAGCTGGCGATGGCGCTGGAATATGTAATGTTGTAGCATCATCCAAACCTTGTTGGTATCCTCTTAAAAAGTTTTCTTCTGCAAATGCGTAGAGGAATTCTGGAAAGTCAGTTGCCAGAGTCTCTGCTACCATGTGAACTGTAACTTGCTCTTGATCAAATTTCTTTCCTGCATATTCTACTAAATATTCCTTAAGTTCGGAATCAGGGAGCACTGGCATTGCTAGTGTCTCGTTGGTATGCAGTTCTTCTTCAGTAATAGTTTTTTCTTCACTCATAATTAACTTTCCTTTGTTAGTGTAACATTAAAGTTTATGTTTGTTTATTAATTTATAATACTTTTGAGGCTAAGGTCGCGACGTCGCTTCTCTCGCCTTTCTTAAAGGTAACATGACCTGCGATAGGATATTGTTTAAATTTCTCAACCGCGTGAGCCAAACCGTTTGTAGTTTCATTAACATATATATTATCAATCTGCTCAATGTCGCCAGTAAGAATAATCTTTGTACCCTCACCTATTCTTGTAATTATAGTCTTAATTTCGTGCTTTGTCAAGTTTTGCGCTTCGTCAATAATAATATAGGCATTCGAAATAGAACGGCCTCTAATGTATGTCAGTGCTTCAATCTCGATTTTGCCGTTTTCTATATACATTTCTAACGCAGTTTTATTATTACCTAATAATGTTTGCAAATTGTCCTGTATAGGCATTAGCCAGGGCAACATCTTTTCTTCAAAGGTGCCAGGGAGAAATCCGATGTCTTTTCCCATGGGCTGTACAGGGCGAGATACAATCAGCCGAGAATAATGGTCTTCTCCTCTTAAGTCTAGGGTCTGTTGTAATCCGGCCGCAATAGCCATCAAGGTTTTTCCAGAGCCGGCACGACCTACCAAAGATACAATTTTAACAGCAGGATCCATCAGAAGGTCGATTGCGAACGCCTGCTCCTTGTTCCTTGCGTTTATCTTCCAATCCGGTATCCTTTCATGGATAATCTTGTGCAACGGGCTGTGAGCGCTCTCAAAGCGCGCTAAAGCGCTCTTCTTGGGGTTAGCATTGGACACCATCATCAAATACTCGTTGGCGTAAAGAGGCTCTTCCAAATCCTCTTCCTCTAAAATGATGTCGTCGCCATCATAGAATCTATCAATTAGCTGGTCGTCTACTACAATAGTGGCAAACCCCTGATACAATTCATCGGAAGATGTGACTGCTTTTTCTGTGAGATAATCATCAGTATCAAGCCCAATAGAATCACAGATAACGCGCATATTAATATCGCGGGTTACTACTACAGTCTTTCGCTTGGGAGACTCTTGGCGAATTGCCATGGCAGTTGCAATAATAATATGATCAGGTATTCTAATGTCCAAGTCGGGTGGGAAAATAGATTCCCTCAAGATTTCATAAGACATTACTTTTACGATACCCCGACCCTTATCGAGGCGTACGCCTTTTTGAAGATTTCCCTTCGTACGAAGCTCATCTAGGGTCCGAATGATACGACGAGCATTAATACCCACCATATCTTGTCGTTTTTTATGTTTGTCAATCTCTTCTAATACTTTTAAAGGAATAAAAATATCATGATTGTCAAACTTGAATATAGAGTCTGCGTCTGTTAAATAAACGCTGGTATCTAAAACAAAATTCTTTTTAGCCATTTATCACCATGTTGTCTTAAATAGTCTTCATTTTAAGTTAAAACTACAAATATGTCTCAATCGCCTCAACAAGTGTATTTTCGTTAAATCCGTGCATACCCCAGACCACCTCTTGGTTTCGATTAATAATAATAAAAGTTGGCCAGCTGGTTACTGGAAAACCATAAGAGGCTCCGCCAGATTGGAGCATATCTCGAGAGCCTTGTAATATCGGTGCGGATGTAATGCCAAAATTGGTCGCCCAAAGAGACAGGTCTGATAGTTCAATTTCTTCTCCTTGTTCGTCATCTATAAGGATTGTCACATAATGAAAACCTCGAGTCTCGTATAAATCTTGCACATGTTGAGCCGTAGTCGCAGCATATTGACAAGGGCCACACCACATAGCAGATAAATCAATTAAAACCAAATCTCCCATGTGCGCACTCAAGCGCCAAAGGTTGTCGTCCTTATCTCGCAATTGAAAATTGCAAGCATTGTCTCCAATTCCAAAACCGCATTCCTCTAAAAGTAAAAAGCCGGTAGAAGTTGGTTCTATCTCAATATGTGTATCGTCGGATAGAACAGGATCCGGTATACATGCGCTGCAGCTAGTCCCCAATATAAGGATTGCGATCGCGAAAAGTGTCTTTAACATTTATTTGTCCCCCGTTAATACGTAGGGAAGACAAACAGAAAAAGAAAAAAGACCGGTTTTCTGCGTCCAAGGATGACCGGGAACCCCCACCTGCGTGACGTTCGGCGGGCACGCACCGTTATTATTTACCCGACGGTGAAGCGGAGCGCGTTAGCTAATCAAACGTCAGGGTGCCGTTTTCCGTAGGTACACTCACCGTCCATGCAGACAACGAAACGCTCTCTTCAGCTAGTAAATTACCGACGGTGGTGGTTACTTCTGTTGATAAGGTACATTCGCCTCTCTTGTGATCGTAGGCGCGCACAGACGAGTCGATAAAGTCTTGATCATAGAAATTCTCGGCGATAACCTCGGCAACGAAATCCGTAAAGTAGAATTCGCCGCGGTCATAGTCCTCGAGATGTCCTTCGGAGCGGAGATGGTTTAAGATTCCATCGGAGGTGTCGCCGTAGTTGGTGGACGCATTCAGTTTTGGGTGCTCTGTGATTAGTTCCGCGAGTGTAGAAATAACGTCGGTATCAGCGATCGCTGTATCAATCGCTGTCTCGTTATGCACAAACACATCGGTGGCGCCCTCATAAGTCATCGTAACTTTTGTATCGCTTGAAAGGTTTAGGTTTTTGATTTTGTTGATTATTGAATTCACTTTATTCTCCTTTTGTAGTGTTCCTTTATATTATAGCACACTACTCAGGCTTGTCAAGTAGAATTCCACAAATAGTTAAGCCATAAATCTGCAATCTGTTCTTTTTTAACTAACTGAGAGATTTTGTGTCTTGGGGCGGTTGGTTTACGCTTTAGAGTTAGTCCTGATTCGAATAATGTCTTGCTGCCCTTCTTCTGATTGCACTTAGTGCATGCAGCGACTAGATTTTCCCACGTATTCTGACCGCCGCGAGACTTGGGGATAATGTGATCTAGAGTTAAATCAGAGTGTGGGAATTTTTTATTACAATACTGACAACAATAGTCATCCCTCATTAGGATGTTAACTCGTGATGGTCGAGGTCCCTTAACCATAAATGCTACAACCTTCTGTAGGACTATAACTGCTGGTAATTGGAAGCTTTTATTAACAGTTCTTATTTCTTTTTTGTACGTTTCGACCGCGGTGGCTTTTCCCACCAAGCACAACACAAAAGCCTCTATAGAGTCTATAATTTCTAAGGGACGGTATGAAGCGTCTAGTTTTAAAGTAGTGGCGGCACACGTTCCCATGATATAGATAGGAGGCTAGCCTATTTATCGGAGACCGGGCTAGTATAGCGGTGGGGAATTGATGATTCTTTCTGTTTTGATCTCTCAACTATGTCTGACGAACTATCAACCTTCTCATCTCCACCTGTTGACCATAGCATCTGGACTCCAAGTTCCTCGCATACGGATTGCTCGGGAGTATTGCTTCTTCCTCTGTCTCCTCCGTTTGCAAAGTAGGTTGGCTTGTGGCGACGGATTG
>Ga0208013_1000464_pt1 | contig 22192 bp, 43 predicted proteins | sample 16_taG_FD_184091 | JGI IMG/M metagenome (GOLD analysis project Ga0208013, IMG submission 184091) | Marine viral communities from the Subarctic Pacific Ocean - 16_ETSP_OMZ_AT15313 metaG (SPAdes) (version 2) | ecosystem: Environmental > Aquatic > Marine > Oceanic | place: Pacific Ocean | collected...
GGGATGGATTCGTTGGTTTGGCCTCGGGCCGGGGTAGATTTAGCGATTCGGCTTCGGGCGGGGTGGATTTCGGGGATTTAAATCGGGGCTGGTCGTGTATACATCTAAGTAATAAAAAAAGTAATAAAAAAGTAAAGGGCACAAACCAATATAACAAAATACAACCACCATTTGGTTTACCAGATTTTTGTGATGTATCTTTATTGATTTTCATATACAAAAAAATACAACAATATACAACGGGCAACTCTATAGAGTTCTTTTCTTTACCAAGAGGTTATTCTTTTTCCTTAGTGGCTTTTTCTAGATTATTACTTATTTACTCCTAGCCCCGAATCTAAGTTAGATCACATATAATCCTATAGACGATCATAATAACGCATATTTGATCGACAAACTATTTAGCCGCTCACTAGTGAGTGACAAAAAACCCCACTTTATAAAAGCAGGGCTAGGGATTTAGGATAACTAAATATACACTAATTATTATTTATCTTTATTATCTTCCTTTACGTCTTCATATACCTCTTTATACTTTTCTACAGTATCTTGACTCGCAAGAACTTCATCGATACTGTTTAGTCGATCTTCTAATACCTTTTTCTCTTCGAGTAATTCTGAGGCTTTAGTTTCGTCCAACTCTTCATTAGCAGCCAATCTATGGAAAAATGTCCAACGGCCTACATGCTCCCCACAATGAGGGCAATGGATTTCCTGAATTCGTGACATTAACTTAATGCCCTCTTGCTCAACAGGAACATGAATAGAAGGTTTTTGAGCCTGAACCTCTACTTCTTCTTTTTGCGATGAAAGTTTTAGGAGGTGTTTATACTTATCTACGTCTAGGTTAGTTTTATCAACCATGACGGGAACGTTGTGTGCATCAGTTTCTTTCATAATTTAAATAATCCCTTATACAACTAATATACACTCATTTCATTCAAATAGAAGCCCTAGATTCTAATTAATATCAATATTTATTACCTTACTTTCGTCATCTTTAGGTACATTTAGCTCCAAAAGTCCATCCTCCAATTTACTTTCGATTATGCTAAGATTAATATTATCAGGAAGCTCCATATTATATACCAAATCTTCTCTATCCTTCTTTTTAGCGACAATTTCCAAGATAGTTCCTTTTAGCACCGAAGCTTTTACATCCTCTTTTTTATACCCCGGAAGAGGAATATAATAAGTATAGCCATTTTCAGACTCTTTTTTTTCAATAGGTCTTCTATTACTCATTCTCCAATGAGGCAAAAACTTAGAAGAACAGTCGTCATTAAAAAAAGCTTTTTCCATTTCATTAGCGAAATTTAACAGGTTAGAATTTAATCTTAAATTATACATAACTTTTTATAAACAGCATAAGCCATGCCAACAAAAACTCCTGCTTTTTCAGCTTTTTCTAGCCGCGAAAGTGTCTTTATGTCTCATTTTCACCTTTTTGTGGGACACCCCGCCGATTTTTTCGACCTTTGCAAAAACGGAGATTCGCAAAACCCTGTGGAGATTGAAAAAACACCCCCCCCGACAGTACGAAAAGTATAAAACTCCTACTATTTCATAAATACCCCTAGGGGTGCAAAGTATAAAGCAAAAAAAAAATCCCCCGCTAGGCGGGGAAGGTATAAAACCCCTTTCAATTTATATTAAATGTCGATGGTGTTAATTGCCTCGTGCATTGCGTCCATTACTTGCGCGGCAGCGTTTTGTTCGTTTTGTTTCACAAGGCGGATTGCCAAGATGAATTGTTCTACCTCATTGCCATCGGCAAGGCGGATTTTGCGTTGTGGAATAATCAACTCTTTTCCCTGATATGTTTTGACTATTGGAAGTCGTCGATTGTTACTATCTAAAACGCGCTCTTTAGTAACGCGCACCATTGTTTGCTCTTTAGTCGGTGCGTCGATAATTGCGTAGATTGCACCGTTTTTTAGTTCGTCGATTTTCATTTTTGCTAGTCCCTTTGTTTTTTTGTTAGTGTCTCGCACTGAAAAAAATTTAGTCCATTTTTAATAAAAAGTCAATACCCTACTTACTAACATTTCTAAACTGTTTTACAAACGCGTGACCGGTCAGGGCATTGTAAAAGAGTTTACCGTTTCCAGTAAACTCCATTACTTCAACTAACTATAATTCTATAATATATATATAATAAAAACATTAACACCATTTCGCACCTCCTTGATACGCGCACGTATTTAAATCGTGCGTATTTATAATTAAAAGCGGGAGGCATTGCGCCTCCCGCTTATGTGGGGACTAGGCTACCGTTTGGAGACTGTCCTGCAGTTTAGCCAGTCTGTTACCTTTACGGTAGCTAGAATCAGAATCGGAACAATGACGCCCACGGTCAAAAATCCCGCCCAATAGTAATTTTCCCAACCTTGTTGGTTGTAATAGTAGGATAGGCAAAACCCTGCAGCTATCGAGCAAACAGTTACCCAAAACGCCATCCACAATGTTGACTTGTCAATCGTGTTTTCTTGGTATTCCTTGCGTAATTGCTGATAGCGTTTTTCCTGTTTTACCATCTCATTAATCATCGCCCTAGTAATAGTGGCGGGAGGTTGATCGATAGAAACGGTTTTGTTGTCTCTATATATGCAACCTTGATTGTTTTGGTGAACGATCTTGATTTGACGCCCACAATGGATTTCAACCTTCGTTTCTTTTGTGATCTTGTTATTCATTTTGCTAGTCCCAGTGTCGCCTTACGGGGGCGACTGAAAAAAGATTAGTTCAATTACCTAATCAGCGCAAGGTTTTTTTAAAGTTTTTTTAAATAGGTTATTCACACCGTCAAACTCTTTTACAAAAGGATGACCGGCCACCGAATTGTAAATCAGTTTGCGCGGCTGCGCCGCAGCGGCGCGGCTCACGCCGCAGAAGTCAAGCAAAAGTTATTCACATAATTATTTATTACGCAAAAAAAAGGGGCCGCTTTCGCAGCCCCTTTCCCCTCCTCCTTGGTGAACGTTGAGAAAAGTTAATCGCCGTGTGGATCGTCACCACAAGCACTCAACGCGTGATCTTGTGGATCGGGTGCGCCCTGACTCTCTGCATGATCCATTAACACGTTAGACGCATCAAATATTTTCTTCAACTCTCTCTCAATCCATTGAGTAAACTCTTTGGTTGAGCCGTTGTTGTGAGCGTGACAGTCAACCTCTGCAATGTGAGTGTGCAACGTGTCCTCAGTTGCAGTTGCATAGATTGAGTAAGCGGTAACGTCAACATAATCAATCTCAACGCCTTGCAACTCCATCCTGCAATTGATCTTGCCATAATGAGTGTTGGTTGTGCCATCCTGCCAATCCGCCTCATAATACAACTTGCCGTGTGCATAGACAGTGCAATGCTCGTTGAGGTTGATTGCCTGATCTTCGAATGTAAACGTGCTATCCATAATGCTAGTCCTTCCTTGCCCTTACTGGGGGCGTTGATTAAAGGTAGTCTATAATGATCATCTTCACAATGCAATCTTATTCACAACGCGAAACTCTTTTACATTTCAGTGACCGGCCACCGTTATGTAAATCAGTTTGTTTTATACTAATATAGCAGAAAAAAAAGCCCCGCTTACGCGGGGCGCGTGTCAGGATGCCACAATCCTGTAAACGCAATAAGAGAAGAAAAGTAATTCCACTATTTACCTCCTTGGTATTTATATTATAGGAATTTATATTTATTAGATTAATAGAATGAATTTATATTTTACATCTGATTAACCTCCTTTCTTAAAGGTGGGATGGGGAGCGAGGCCAATGGCACTTCGAACTCCCCACCCCCATTAGTGGGACTAGCACTAACAATCTGGCTCTGGCTCGTAGTCCCGCGCATCCTGTTCACCAGCATACTCTTGAGCCTTTTCGAGTTGATCCTTTTCAATAAAGGTTTCCAACTCCTTCATAAACTCCATTTCAATTTGCCCCACGTTGAGCATACCGAAAAGCTCATCATTCACCATAAGGGCTACGGATTCAATGTTTACAGAGTCAATGCTTTCAACAAGCACCTCGGCAGGGCATCCGGGGTCATCCCATGTTTGCGGCTCTGCCTTTTGATAATAAACCTCACACTCTGCACAACCTCCAAGCCATAAGATCGTTCCATCCTTGGCCTTGTACTCTACTTCTTCAAAACAGTATGTCATTGCTAGTCCCTTCGTTGTGTGTCGGTTAATTCCGAACACTTCAAAACTCTAAACCATCCACCAAAATACGCAAGGCATTTTTTGGGATTGTTAATAACTTCTCGTATCCTCGTCTTGGGAGACTTTATACAAGCAAACGCAGATTATGATAAAATACAACATTTCGCAACGTGGTGTTACTAACAATTAACCACACTTTATCCACAAACGCAACTTTTTTTTTAATTTTTTTAAACTCTTTTACAACGCCGAGGCCGGTCACGAAATTGTAAATCAGTTTACGGCTGCGCCGCAGCGCGGCTGCGCCACGGCACAAAAAAATCCCGCCGAAGCGGGATGAATTATTATTATTATTTTATTTATTTATATTAATATTCGTGACGGGGCATATCTGCGGCTGGTGTACTACCATCGCAACTGTCCTGCCCTGTCATATCGCGGTCATCCCAATCGGGTTCGATATCTTCATCAACATCGCTCTGGCTATAGCCCGTCAATATCTCTGGGCGATACTTGGACAGCTTGGCCTTGCGGCACACATCACACACACGGGTCAAATAAATGCCCTGTGCGTCGTACTCAGCCCAAGAATCCTCTGGGCTACAATCATGATACATTAAATCCATAATATTACCTTGCCAAGCTGAGATTATATTTTTTGTGAGCTTCAAGCCTAATCGCTTTGTGAGCTTCAATCCAACCCTCCCCGTCTGGGATGCGGTGCTTGTTCGCCTTGATGTAGTTTGTGACCATCGCGGCCCAGTAGGCATTCCCAGCACAAGCCTCGTGCTTTGAGTTGAATTTTGCCCCTGCTTTCCATCGTTTTGGTTTTGTTATCATTTTTGCTAGTCTCCAAATCCGCCTTACTGGGGCGGTTAGGGTGATTTTAAAACATCAATTTTAAAAAAACAATAAAATTATTTTCAAACTCTTTTACAGTAGCGTGGCCGGTCAGCAAAATGTAAATCAGTTTGCGGCTGCGCCGCAGCGCGGCTGCGCCGCAAAAGTCAAGCGAAAGTTATTCACATACTGTGAACAATTATTTATTTATTTACTTGCAAAAAAAAAGGCCCTCTTGCGAGGGCCGTGAGTTTTTTCTTTTCGTTTTTTAGACTAGCTCAATTTGATGGCCGTCTGCATTGATTTTTTTGATTTTGTCAATGCCGATATTCATCAGCGGAGAATTTCCGCGTGATGATTTGTTGCGCTTGATAATTTCAAGCTGTTCTTTTGTGGCGGGAATACCGTTCACAAAATACTGCGTTTTGACTCCTCCAGAGTTTGGAAACACGCGAAACGATTCGTTGCCTGTTGACTTGTACCGAATCACGTTTGACATTTTCTCTGTGCTTTGTCCCGATGCGTCAACATATTCTTGATTGTCCAATGGCTTGGATTCAAAATCAGGATTTGTTTTCCGCATTTTGTTGGCGTAGGAAACAAGCGTTTGCCCTTGTACGCCCACAGTCTTTGTGACTTGGCCGTGCAATGGATTTTCGACTCGGTTTCCCTTGGTGGACAGTTCACGGTCAAACTTGACCATTGACTGTTCCGTTTCGTATTCAACGAATACGAATTGACCACCGCCCACGTTTTGCAAAACCGAATAGAGTTTGGCTTTGCCGTCTTTTTTGCTGATGTTTATGGTGAGATGCTTCATCTCGTTTTTTCCCTTCATCTGGGTTTTTGTCGGGCCGCGTCATTTGCGGCTAAGAAGATAATCTCAAAAAACACGATTTGACGCAAGATAATTCAAACAAAGTTATTCACAAAAATAAACTCTTTTACATTTTCGAGGCCGGTCACGCGATTGTAAATCAGTTTGTCATTTTCCAAAGAATCTGAACAGCACACAAAATATAATTATATATATAATTATAAACATTATTTATTTATATTATACAATCGTCACGCCTTTTATATTTGCCAGTTTCACAATCTTTAATGTAATTATTTTTATAGCATTTACATAATTTAGGGATTTCTTTACTAGCGCAAATTGTTTCGTTGCAATCTGGACAGAGCATCAAATGCCTTTGCGCGGGATCGCCCAAACAATGCTTTTTTGTATTTGCTCCAATTTTCATTATGTTATTTAATGTTTATTATAGTTTATATTTTCAACTTTATTATCCCAACAAGCTCGGCAATCTCCGCATTTGTTTTGCTGTTTTGGTGCGGGGCAATTAAAGCCCTTTTCAACCACGCCGCTAGTGGGTAAACCTAATCTTTTCGCCACTGCTACAGGTGGTTTGCCGTTGATCATAAAAGCCGACAAGCGAACGCACAAGTTTTTTGGAAAAGATCCAAATTGTTTTTTGTATTCCCTCACAAAAGAATATTCCCGCGTGGGTAACCAAAAATTGATTTGCGGCAAAAGTTCTGCCACTAAAACGATATCGCGCAAATGCTTTACGCTTTGAATATCGCCGGAATCATCCCAACGAAAATTTCCGCTTTTTTGTTTGCGCTTTATAAGCTCGGCAATTTTCAAATGCCAATTATCTACCGTTTGCCATGCTTTTAATCTTTTCGCCAATGCTTTTGCAACGTTTTTGAAGACATAACGCCCTTTTCTAGCGTAACAGATTGAACAAATAGAATTTGCCACCTTGGCAAGTTTACTGCCTGTGATACAATTTTTTGCCGGTGTACTCCAACCGTGTCCGGGCATTTTAGAGGGTTTTGAGAGTGTGCCAATCTCGTTTTCCAAATCTTTTGTTTTGGTCAATGCAATTCCAAACTCTTCGATTCGTTGATCCGTTAGTGTGATTTCTAGTCCGCTGCTCATGGGAAAAGATTATTCCAAAAAAGAAAATTGCACAAGCTTTTTTTTAAAGTTTTTTAAAAGAAGTTATTCACAACGCCAAACTGTTTTGCAAGTCGGGGGCCGGTCACAAAATTGTAAATCAGTTTACAAAAAAGGGCCGGAAGCAACAAGCGAAGCTTCCGACCCGTGAGGTTTTTCTTACCCTCCTTGGGGGCTTGTTTGATTATTTATTTACCATCCGTATGGATCACTAACATTTCCCTCTGCCCAATTTTCGTTCCTCATTTCTTGATGCCTGTCGGCAGGGTCTACGAGTAACTCTTGCCCCTCGCTGTCAGGGGAAGGCTTATTAGCGTAATAGTCGTGTTCTGCTATGTCCCGTTCGTTCTGTTCTTTCTCTTGCTGTTCCTGCCGAGCTATTTCATCGGCAGCACGTTGATCTTCTTCCATTGAAGCAATCGCTTCTTCACGATTGTCATCATGGAATTGGTTCAGTTCTTCAGTTGTCTGATGCGCCAAACGGTGCATCGGATTCTGCGGATCGAGTTCACTATTTGGATTATTCATAACGCAGTCAGATTAGCAGATCGTCTTAAAAGAGCAAGACTTTTTTTTATTTTTTAAACTCTTTTACAAAGGGGCGACTGGCCGCGAAAATGTAAATCAGTTTGTTGTGGGCGTGGGGGCAAAAAAAAGAGCCGCCCGAAGGCGGCTTGTTTGATTATTTATTTGACCCTAATTGTTTTCGGGCTTGGGTTCCTTGAGTAGCGTGGTGAAGTGACGATCATCACGGGTCGCCTTAATCAGCGAGGACAGCACCAAGCGGTTCTGCTGCTGCGCGTACTCGTACCGTTTCCCCTCGACCTCGTGCGTGAGGTGTTCGGTCACGGCGTTGTAGACGTTGTACAGGTTCCGATCTGAGTCATCAGAGTAGGTCGGATCGTTCCAAACCTTGGTGATCCCCTCAGTGAGCGGCTTGGTCAGCTTGAGGTTGCCGATCAGAACACGCCCAGCCTCTTGGGTGATCTGCTGCTGCGCGAGTTTGTCGAACATGACCGTCGAGTTTTGGAAGCTGTTGACGGCGTTGCGGATCGCGTCTTGAATGAATCCAATGTCCAAGCGGTTGCTATGCAAACGGCTCATGTTGAACTCTGTATCCAAGGTCACTTGACCGTTGGTGCAGACAAGGCGAAGGATACCCAGCAGGAACTTCAAACGATTGCTGCAATCGTGAGAGCCTACGGCGGTCAATCGGAAGCCAACCTCATCGCCTACGGTCTTGACCTTGGCAACGCGATTTTTGAACGTGTAGGTGCTGTACATCCGCTCCCCGTTACCGACAACGCGGATTGCTTTCTCGTAGTCAGTCATCCCCAAGTTGTCGAAGGCTTCCTCGACAGGGTTGAGGATGTCCATGTAGTTGACGACCTTGTAGCGGTCAGTGACGACCCCTAGCGGCTGCTTGTAGCCCTCGCGGAAGTTTCCGAATAGTCCCTTGATCACTTGACCGTCAGGGCCGCGTAATGGCAGCTTGGTTACGGTGAAGTTAGGATCGTTGCTAATGTTTTGGATTTTTGGCATAAGCCTGTTGTTCTTTCTGTTGGTGTTAGTCTCAGGTCAGCATCCCGCTGACTCCCCAAGTAGACACTAGTTCACTATAAACGTCAAGCGCATAGGTGAAAATAATCAGCATGGAGGGCAAAAGGTTATTCACAAAGTTATACACATTTACACTCGCGGGGCCGGTCGCCAAATTGTAAAAGAGTTTAGGGCACAAGAAAACGCCCACGGGCAAGGAGGTAGAGAGACCGTGGACGTTTAAAGGTAAGTACAAAAGCGGGGAGATATCCGCAAAAAAACTTACCTCAATTTATAAAATATATGGTTATTTATTATTTTAGTTTTCTTATTTATATTTGACCAAGATGGTTTCACCTTATTATTATGATAGTGATCTGCATAGCCAACATATGACCGGTCAATTCCTTTAATATTATTTGTAAGGCATTCTGCAAGACGAAGAGCATATTTGGCTTGGGGCACTTGAAGCAGGTGTCTAAGACCTTTCCCGGAATTCCAACAAGAGAATTGCCAAACCCGAACGCCTCTTTTATTAAGACCATTCTGTAAACAGACCTTACGTGGGGACAATTGTCGATTGAGAGCTCTCTGAGCAATAACCGCAGCCACTGCATACATGCCCTCTTCTCCTTCTCCCCGAGCCTCCGCAAGGATCGTCATGGCCACTATGTCTTTATCAGACGCAGCGCAAACGTTTAACGTAAGAGCCACAGCAAGGACACCAAGTATAATCTTCATAATATCTTTTCATGACTGTTTTTTTAATTAAAAAGGGAACGTCGCCCCGTGACGACAACGTTCCCTAGTGTTCGCTACTACAGGGACACAGGATGTTTCACTGTAATAAGACAACGACAATAAAGCTTTAGGACAGGTGGGCTTTTCACCCACTGTTTGCAACGCCGTTGGATTTCGAGGCCCTAGCGTCTTCCAAACATCTACTAGTAATGTAAGGTTCATGTTCTTATGAACGAGGTGTCAGTAATAAGACTAACTCCACCAGCGATCAGCCACCAACAACCAATCACCGAAATCGTCTGTTCCCTTCCTTCTAATCATATTATAACACTGTCCTAAATTCTCAAAAAGCTTCGAACAAGTTAATGCATATCAAAACTTTTGTCAACAAAGTATTTTGCTAGTGCTTCCTCGCCCCTAACAGGACGCGTATCCCGTTTGCTGCGTTAGTCTTGCCAAGGCTGTGTTTCGCCTCCTAGCAAATCATTAAATTAGTGGGAGAGGGGATTACCAACACCCCTATCGTTTCTGGGTCACAGCTTGGTATTCAGTTAGATACCTTACTTTGAACCAACCCTTATAAGCCCCCAGAGACGGTAATCTCCTGCCTATAAGCATTGTGCCTTAACTGCTGGGACAGCAATTTATTCAGCCACTCCCTTCACCCCTGATCATGGGGGTGAAAATTGTTTCGGGTAGGTCACGGCGTAGATAGACGCTTAACATGTTTAAGCCCTTTCTCTGCGAGGAGCATTACGACTTAATAAGGAGAGCCTTTAGAACAACCACGTTACGAACGGCTCTGCTACATCTAGAACGACTTCATCGCTACTACCCAAATTGTGCTCCTTCTTCGGCGGATGATGCAACAACCTATCGCAAGGTAAAACATCATCTTAACAGTGCATCCCGAAGGAGACAAAATGTTCTGTAGGGAGGTCATGGCAATCATCTTTACCCACCGACTCACAAGGTTTTCCCTGCTATCCTATTCGTTGAACCAAAGGCCCAATAGGCGGCTTTTACATATAGTCCATCTCTGACCTTCGGCAAAGCTCTCCCTCCACCTAGTCTTCCGTAGAATTTCGGTGTCCTCATGATATTACATCATGTAGTCGGGTTTGCTCATCGTTTTTCCTCAAACGATCACTCATGGCTTTCAGCTAATCGCCAGTACTTCCGGTAGACGTCGTCGTACGCCTTCGCCTACGCATCTCGTGTCCGGTGGAGACAATAGCTCTCTACCCTACAAATTTTTCAAAGATCATTTATATTCTTTTACGATGAAAACTTTATTCCCATCGATGAATACTTCCTTCGCGTAATCTACAGGCTTACCTGTTTTTACGTCAACAAATTTATCACTCTTATAAGGATTATAAGATACCTGACGCAACCACTTGGGTCGGCGCAACTTCTTTTCCTCTAGGGAAGGCGTCTTATCAAGATTAGCTTTACCCCTGACGAACGCATGAACGTTCTTTCTCTTCTGCTTCAACACCTTCTTGTGTCCAGCTTCTTGAACAGTAAAATCAACGTGGCCGTAACCACCTTTGGTCGAGTAGAGCTTAATCGCGTGGGTGTGCTTAACCACTATCCCACCCCGTCTAACACTCAGGCATTTCTTCCTGATGTTGTAGTAGACTTCAACTCTTTTTCCCTCGCTCATCTGCCAAAAGATTAATCCAGATCATAAATCAGCACAAGTCTTTTTTTAAAGAAAAGTGCAATAGGTTATTCACAATGTTATTGACAGGTAAACTGATTTACAAAAGGACGCCCGGTATAGTTAATGTAAAACTGTTTATAATAATAAAAAACCCCCCGCCAAGTTGGAGCTTGACGAGGGGCGCGACAGGGCAGCAATTAAATCGTATCTATCAATAATTTTCTAACTCGTTCTTTAACTTCCTTTGCGTTATTTACTTGATTTTCTAAATCAGCAACTTTTTCCTTCAATACGGAATGTTCTCGATACAGTTTGAGTAGCTTAAAAGGGAAGTGATAACGATTTTCATAGGGTTTCACCTCCACAGCCGTATCAAGTATGAATTTTGTACACTCTGATATATCCTCCATACTCATTGGTTCTATATTCCTATATATCTTATCAACTGTTGCTTCGTCTAATGCTGGTGACTCAGCCTCCTCAACCTTTTCATTTTCGGAGTCCTGCTTTTTCCATCTTAGGAACTCGTTAAAACGATCATCCCAAAACTGTCGTTCTTTTTTGCCCCAGACCATTTTGTCACTCATTAGCCTGTTCCACTCTTCTATTGGATAATCAGGAATATCCTCAATCGCTTTGGTAAAGTTTCTCCATTCATCTTCACTAATACCAAATCCTTCTCTACGATCATCAAACCATTCATAACGATAATAACCTTCTATTAACTTCGTCTCTTTACAGATAGCGGGATATTCAAGAGTCTTATAATCAAGCTTGGCTTTCTCTATACAGTTTTGATTGTGAAGGTAAACTCCTTGATTTATCATATAAACGAAAACTTCATCGTCACGATGACTCTCATGACCATTGTCTTCACACCATTTAATGAATGTTGGAGTAAGAGAGTATTTTATTTGATTAGATTCTTCTAAAGGAATCATTTCGCTGTGCCCCCACCTTTTACTCGTTTCCATTTCACGAAACGTAGCGTTTCCACAATCATTTAACACGCGAGAATGTCGCCCCCAAAGTCCATACCCACTTACGGGATTACCTTTGTTTCCACAGGCAGCTTTTATCCCCATCCTGTTACTAAGCCACCACACCGCGTCTCGAACGGAGTTAATGACTAACTGCTCCCTGAACTTTTCAAGGTCTTTTGGGTTATAGCGTTTACGATCATCTTTACCCCAACGCCCAACTGGCTCTGCATGTTTAACTTCAATTTCAGCTTTTCTTATCGTAGGCTTACATCCTCTAGTGACGGGCATCGGCGTCTTAGTTACGGAACAACGCCCTTGGAAAAGATAACCACCACTGAGCCTTTCTGATACTCTTCTCTTGGTTATCCCTCCGTAAAGGAGAAAGAAGTCTCTTGGTACATATTCTGTATTGTACCGATGACTTCGATAATTTCCGTGGAATTTTTGCGTCCCATCTTCTCGGCCATAACATCCAGAGTTGGGTAAGCCTATCCAAGCATAAGTTTGTTTCATTAGAAACCTCCTTTAAGATCAAGTGGATACTGTAAGTCTATGCGCTGTGGCACATCCATCTGAGCCTCCTCTACTGTCTCGTAAGGCCCGTTCAATACAGAGAAGGCATCTTTGATGAAGTATTTAGTTTCTCCTTTGTGGAGTTGCTCTATGATTTCAAACAATGGTGGTTGGTCACTCATTTTACATTCCTCCTAATTTTACATTTTTTACATCTTCAAGACGTAGGTTTTTTAAGTTGGTGGTTCCTATAGCAAACTGCTCCCAGTATCCACTGACAAACAGATGCTCTAAAGCGTAGTAAAGATAAGCAGGAAGGATGTCCTTGCTTGTAATCTTAATACCGATGTTGTCCCGACTGTAATCCCGTGTGGGTTTACCGATGGATTTTGTTGAGCCTCTACGTTGTAACCAGAAGTCTGCATCTTCTAGCCCCGTCCTAATCTCACAAGCGAACTTTAGTCTCATTTTTCCTCCTTGGTTGATGTTTAAGCACTGGAGTCAGTATGAACTACTGAGCGTTGGTGTCAACTTTTTTTTTAATTTTTTTTAATTATGGATTTGTGTGCAGGGTTGCGGTTGCTTTGGGTAAATTGGTGACGTAGTTGTGGCAGCGTTGAGCTTCCAGATCAAACGACCACATAACCTCTTTCCATTCTATTCCGTGGTCTTTCGTTTTACCTAATCCATGAAGCTTATCTGTAAGGAGGTGTGCGTATTCGTGTCCGATGGTGTTTTTAAGATAATCTTCTTCGTTATTGACCAATAAGGGCAAGTTAACCCGAATGATGTTCGGCCAAATCGCTTGGCCTCCGCACTTTCCTTTAAGATCGTATTTAACGTGAGGTTTGAGTTGTTTGCCCCATTGCCTTTGGCCTAGCCGCATTAAGAACTCCAGCCTCTCTTGTATCTTTCCGTCGATTGATAAGTTCATTCTCTGTCTCTGTCTATGTATAAAAGCCAACAGCCTATTAAGACGATTAGGATACAAGTCATACAGCCTCTCCGATTTCAACGGCGACTGTATATTCGTGATAGTTCCCGCTCAAGGAAAAACATCCCTTTATCCTCGCTATCTTCTCCACTTGCTCCAACGCCCATTCCGCAGCAAGGGTACGTCCAGCACCACTCTGCCCCTTAAAGACCATCTTCTTACGCTCGTAAGACCAATCATCTATCCTCGCTAAATAGACATTTGTGTAAGCGCGGATAAGACCATCTTTATCCGTCCAGAAATACGCTTTGTTGGCGTGAATCCAGTTGAGGGAACCATTGGTGGCTCCAGTGTTATAGAATAGATAGTACCATTCCTGTATCGTCTCCTTGGAGTCATGCTCCAAGAAAAACGCCATCCTGTACCCATTGTGTTGGTACGACATTGTTGGTGTTCGTCCCGCATCCATGTAGAGACACTAAAGTATAATTAGTATTAAGTCAACCCCCAACTTATCCACATTTTATCCCCACATCCAAACTCTTTTACAATCCCGCGCCCGGTGCTCATTTAGTAAAACAGTTTATAATTTTAATTAATCTTTTATATATATATCTTATTCTTTTCTATACTCTATTATTTATTTGGTACTTATTTATTTGCTATTTATTTATTCCTTATTTGTTCCTTATTTAAAAAAAGAAAAAGACCCGAAAGACTTTCGCCCTCCGGGTCGATGGGATGGATATGGATGTATGCTTACCTCCGTAGAGGTATGTTAAATTAAGGTTATATATTTAGATGTCAACTGTACCAGAGGATTTTTTTTGCCACCAAGTAAAAGCAGGATATGACAATGCGTATAGTATAAAACCAGCAATGCAAAGAATAAAAAATAATAAAGCCAAGACAAACATATAAGCCCCAATTATAATCTTTATTATATTAATAAATATTTTCTTCACAATATTTCCACTCTAGTATTTTTAATAGCTTTTTAATATTTATTTCATTTGAAAGAACCGTATCACTAAATGGTACTTCTGCAATATTAATAGGTTTAAAACTGCTTAATCCATACTCCGTATCTGCTATAGATATGCTTATTATATTTAAAGTCCTTTTTATTACATAGAAATATTCCCCATTATTTAATGTACCCCTTATCTCCCTGTCACTAAAAAGAAAGGCTGAATCAAGGATATATTTACCCTTAATCAGCCGTAGTCTAGGACTGTTTTTTAGCTTATATTTGCTTGAGGTACTCTTTCCCACTAGGAGTAAGATACCGTCCTTGAGGATCAATTCCAATGAGTCCGAGCTTCTGCAAGTAAACCTCGTAATCATACTGGACTGCCTGACGACTCATTCCGAGCTTTGAAGCTAATTGGGTGAGACGCATAGCCTTCACATGAGCCAACTCCCGCAACAACCGTATCTCTGCTTGTAAAAGGCCAAGCGGCTGAATAGCGAGGTGGTCAGTGAATTTCTTCCAATCAATCATCTTGAACTTTTTCTTACGTTCAGCGTGACAGTATTGGTTGACTTTCATAGCCATCTTTTGAGCAGAACGAGCATTACCCCGCAGCACTTTGGAAATCTCATCCATTGCGTTTGCGTCAACAGTAACACCTCTATCAAGACCAAGTTTAACGATCTTGCCAAGTTCCCCAAAGGTGTATTCCTCCAAGTCAACACGCTCAAGGCGATCTACAAGGGCATGGAATAAGGATTGACCTTCAGTAGTGCAGAATATGAATGTCTGCTGTCTAAAGTTAAAATCAACCGTATATTCCTCAATCGCAAAAGTATTACGATAATCCTTATTAGGGTTAAGGATGGTTAGCATAGCCATTGTAATATCCTTCGGCAATTCGCTGCACTCGTCAAACAACAAGGTTACATCAGCATTATTAGCATAAGGAATAATAACTTGATTAAATAACTGGCGAACATTTTTAAGACTCGCGCAGTTAATCTCAAGCAATGGTTTGCATTTCTTCTCCCCCTTCTTGACTAGGTTTCTAGCAACTGCTTTAGCCATGTGGGTTTTGCCACACCCTTTAGGAGCAGTAAAGAGCAAGTGAGGCATAATATCAGTAGCCTTAAAGCCTTTAATGAAAAAGGCTAACTGCTTTTTAATCTGCTCCTGACCTATGGTATCAGGAAATAACTTGCTCGAACTCATGGTAGGTTTTTTTTAATTTATTATTAATTTAGAAGTCAGTCTTTAATGCAACTTGCGCTGATTCTTCTGACACATTCTCGATACAAATGTCAACAGGCTTTTTCATCGAGTTATGTGCGTTAGTCGTAGCCTTAATAGGCGCACCTGTTAATGTAATCCCCAAGGCAGCCAATCCTTCAGCCCACTTGCGGCTAATCATAACAACAGAACCTTCGGGGAGATTCTTGTTAAGGTCTACCAGTTTCACGTTAATGAAGCTGTATGACCCCTTGGTGCGTCCAGAACCGACCTTGCGTACCTTTTTAGTGGTTCCACTCTTTGGGGCCGCTTTAGGCGTTGCTTTGCGAGTAACCCGCTTTGGTTTGGGACTCGCCTTCTTCTTACTGCTTTTAGTAGCACTCATGTCTGCCCCTTTTATATAAAACATAAAAAAAGAGGTCAATACTTTTTTTCAAAAAAAAATAACCCCCTATAAAGGTGATCTCCATAGGGGGAAGGCGTATATATGAATTATTCGCCTTTTTCGGCTTCATCAGCCACCATTTTAGCCAACTCGGAAGCGTGTCGGCCAAAAGGTTCTTCTACAATGGCTTGTTGCTGCCATCTAGGAAGTTGATAGTACAGTTTATGCCATATTTTCTCATATTGCAGAGCTAATTTGGTTCTTTTAATCTTATTGGTGTTCTTCTTTGCAGCCATCTTTATATCTCCTTCTATATTAGCGTTATATTTAGTTAATTCAAACTCACAATTATCATCATAATCTTATTAATGCTGTTAACATCTATTTTAATCTTTAATCTTTTAAAAAAATTTAAAACGCGGGGAAAAAATTCATTAATAGGTATTATTATGTGCTATTTATATAACATATTAATATAATATTTGGCATTATTTCGTTCACAAATATTTCGCATTTTATCATTCACAATTAGAAACCCCTTTACTACAAGAGCAATTAGGACAAGCCCCATTATTTGATCTCTTTTGTTTCACAATTTTCTTAAAACATTTTTTACAAGCTGTTTTCTTATTACCAATAATATAACTGTCTTGTATCTTTATCTTGGCCTCGCATACCGAGCAATAAGCAACAGACTTTTTCCTCCCTCTCTTTTTACCTCCGTTTTCTGGCATACAACATATTACACCACAATAATTAGCCCCGATTGTATATATGTTCTATGTCTTTTTTAAATAATTATTCTAAAAATATAAAAGTGCGGCATAACCCACTTCAAAACACATTAACCCATTATACTCCACTTTATATATATTCCTTTTTATATTCTCTCTATACTAATCCCTATATACGACCATAAAAAAAGAGGATACTTTCGTACCCTCAATTTCCTACTAATAGCCTACTAATAGCCTTGTTTTTTAATGTTTTTTATTAATTATGTCAGTAATAGAAATCACCATCAGCTTCTATATCATTATCATCCTCCGATAACTTTTCCTTACCTGTGATTATCCAATACAGCATTATATATACTCCAATAAAGAAGAACATACATAACCATCCTTTCTACCTCGTTGTATGTTTGAAAGCCCCGAATGTGCGCTCTTATATATGTAAAGCGAATTATACATCAGATTGCTCCATTTCTTCGACTCCGTGTTCGTAAAGTAAGCCTAATGTGTCCTCAATGAAGTCTGTGGCTTCTTTGTATGTAGAGAAAGCTCCATACATTTTATCCGTGCCACCTTCGGTACTGTGTACCCAATAGATTCCTTCAACAACAGATTTTTCAATTTTAATAGACATACTTTTATTCGTTTATTCCACCGTGTACCCAAGAAGTATCCGGTTCTACCTCCTTATCCTTTTTATCATCCTTTTTCATCCGTATTCCCATCTTCTTCTTCCTTTCTTTTTACTGGTTTATCTTTGGGGAAATGATTCTTTGCCCCATGCTTTTTACATAATTCAGCCCACCAATCGGACTCCTTTTTCTTTTCGGGGTTCGCTTCCTTTAGTGAGGTTGCGTAACCCTGTTTATGTAATCCCGTTAAATTATGTTCACTCATCTCAAATCGTTAGCTTGATAATGCCCACATTGTATTAAATTCATTAAGTGGAACTTGCCCGTTCCTAAATCGTCAGGATTTGAATAGCTTGAGCCAAGGCTTCCAACTTCGGCAGGATCATCGTTCATAGGATCAAACATAGAAGTCCTATGAGAAGCCATAATGTAATGTGATCCCATGTATGAAAATGTTTTCATCATTTAATTGTCCTCTACTGTGCCGTTTTTGTCCAGTTTAAGGCCATTATCATAAGCAAAGTTGTCTTTTTCATCCACTTTTTTTACTAACTCGTCAAACGTCATGTTATACATCTGTCCTTCGTCCCATTTGGTGAGTGGATGATCGTCGTAATAATTAAATATATTAAATAAGCCTTGATTTGTCCTATCAATATCCATAGGGGTTCTACCATCATTCTTGTCATTCATGTGGTCTAGGTAGACTTTCCACTCTTTCCACACGTTATTAAATAATTTTTTTTCGTATGTCATTAGTATGCCTCTACATAATCTTCGTTAGGGTCATACTGCATTGAGCCTTCTAGGTCGCCAATTTTTTCTCTGACAATGGCTTCGGCTTCATCTCCATCTTCGGCTTCTACAATTTCTGTGCCGCTATTGTAATAGGTCTTTGACCAACTAACTTCGTATTTTCTCATAATTAACCCTTCTCCACTGTTACTTCTACAATCTCAAAATGTAATGACTTACCCCGTGCTTCATAAGCTCTACGAACCGCTAACTCATTGTCGTATTTACCCGCCGTAAGCTCCCAACGCTCATGTCCATCTCCATACCTTAATTTCATCCAGTATCGGTTTTTCATTTAGTCCTCCAATACATCAAACCCAACAACCTCACCATAATGATTGATAATATCTTCGTCAGGAATGTTTACCCAACCAACGCATCCGTCCCAAAGTACCTGTTTCAAGTCCCTGTCTTTCAATCCTTCAAATTCGGATTCAGCAAGTAACTCCCTCATCTCGTCAATTTGTTCTTTAGTATATTCTTTCGTTTTAGCTGTCATAGTTATGGTTCTCCAATCCGTACATACGTTTTACTTTTTTGCGAGTTTTCGCAATTTTAGGACGCTCTCTCTCAATTAAATCTATAATGTCTTGGCAACGATCAACGTATTGGTCTGTGGTCAAATGGATGCCATCACGCATATCGGGGCATCTATCGTAAATTACTTTTAAGATTTCGTGATTTCTCATTTTCTTCGATTTCTTTTAAATGCTCTATGGTTTCAGCCAACTGATTTCTTTGACCCCCATCAAAATCATCCATACAAATCATCCCATTAAGTTGACTTTCGTACTTCTCTATCAACTCCCTAATTCTTTTACTTTTCGTTTCTGATTTCATTTCTAATTTTAATAAATTCTGCAATATCATCATGTGTGTTTGACCAATCCATTTTACTGTCAACGATGGCGGCAATGTGAGGCCAAGATTCACCTTCTTCTAAATCAAACGAATCTTTTTCCCAATAAGCTACGATCACATGATCTTCGGGGTCATGGTATTTTTTTAAATTTTGAATTAAATCTTTGACTTGCATATCTAATACTCCAATCCTTCTTCATACTTTTTAAAATCTTCTCGTTGAGCTTCGTCAGACAACTCTTTCAAATTTAACTTCGACATAAAAGCCAGAGCATCTTCCTTCGTCTCAAAATTTTGGGGATACATATATTCCACTACGTTATCCCCCCACACCCATCGACCTACAACCCATCTAGGTTTACCGTTGGGCCATGTGCCAAATTTAAATGCCCGTACATACTTTTCATCAATTTCGACTCCATCCATATTAATTATATTCCTTTCCCGTAGGGGATTGCTTCTATTCTTTCGATTTCTTTTTGTAGCTTATCAATGTGGTATTCTTTAATAGCCTCATTGCATTGCTCTTTAGAATCAAACTCTTTGTAGAGATAGATTGTTTCCAGATGCAGGTCATCTTGAGTAAGGTCTTGAGCCTTGATAATATCTAGCGGGGTTGTACGTCCACTCCACTTATCGGCTAAATTGTTGTATGGATTCGTGAGTTGTTTCCACACGCTTTCCTCCATGATTGCCTTGGCTGTCCAAAAGTTATCATAACAACGCTGCTTCCATGCGTTAGCTTCCCAAAGCATATACTTACCAGCGCGTCTCCAGTAGGAATTAGATACTGGGTCAAAAGGGTAGTCGCCCATGCTATCGTCAAAGTAAAGGCCATACCCATCAAAGTCATAACGTGGACTGAACCAATTATTAGAACAGAAATCACACTGTTCTGTAATGCCAAGGTTGGCTCCAGAAAATTGTCGCTTCTTTCGTGCTGGGCCGAGAGTTCTCTCATTGTCCCATTGGTATGTGTACCCCTCGAAAGATACAACCCACTCACCGAGCCTCATGTAGAGTAATTCAGATTCATCTATACGAAAGGCGGGGATGCCTGTCTCAACTACCTTTAGCGGGTCTGGTTCTTTTACTGCCACCATAATTCATCACTTTCTTCATCGTCATAGTCTAATGTCCAAGTTAATATAACTAAAGCTGCGAAAATCGCTGTCGTATAAATTAATAGCTCCATTCTATAAATCCCATTCTCCTAATGCCGCTTCCAGCACTTGCTCCATAGTAAGTCCATGCTCGTTAGCTTCTGCTGCCATTGTAAGCGCACTCCACATAACCTCTGCTTCTAATCCCCAAGGTCGAGCCAATTTAAGAGCCTCGTTAACTAACTGAATGTTCTCTGGCCTTGGGCTTTTCTTGTTTACAGAAAGTTTCTTTTTTTCCCCAATCAACTCTTTAAGTTCTTCGGGGGTGTCCCAATTTTGGAGTGGGGATTTTTCTCCTTTAGCCATTTACAATTTCCTTTTCAAAAACAGAGTGGGAAAGCGATGAAGGTTTTAACTTTTTCATAATCGCATCCAACGACTCTTTTACTTGTATGCTTTTACCATCCATCATGTGAATCGTAGTGAACTTATTCCAATCTTCATTCTTTACGCTATGAAATGGAGGCTTCGCTTTTTTATATTCGCTCTCATATCCAGCGTGACAAACATTGTTCCAGTTTACAAGAGTTGGAGTATAAGCATTTCTCTGTCCCTTGCCGTAGGTTCGTTTTAACAATTTAATAGTTTTCATAATTATTCTGCTAATAGTTGATCTAATAAAATTTGTAACTGTTCCTCTCCACCTTCAGCATTTATTCCGAGATGTAACATTTTATATACTTCATACTCCGCGAGTGATTGAGGTTCAGATTTTCTAACTTCTGATTCATTACTTCTCTGAACGTAAACAACTGACTGTTTCGTATTCTCGTTTGTATAAAATGCAATCCTCATATTAAATTTTAAATTAAATTTTGAGGTACTGATGTTGCAATGTTGCTGTTGCAATGGTTTTGATTCGTATTACAAGCATCTCCAATACTCAATGCCTCTTTAACCTCTGCTATAATTTTCGGTATCGCTTTCATGGGTGCTGAATCTTGCAAGTATCCATTAAAATTAAAAACATCCGTTCCCCATCCTCCACCAAAAGTAACTCTTGTGGTTTGAGAATGATGGCAGTTCCAATACATCCATCCCTGTTGAGTTAAAGTAGGATTATGCTGACTTTTAATATGAACAGTAACCCAAGGTCTTTTAGACCGAACATCTTTTAACCTAACGGTAGCTTTACCTTCTGGAAACTGATCCGTAGTAGTTCTATTAATAACATCCTCTTGGCTTATCTTACCAGTACCAACGAGTTCATCTACTCGACTATTCTTTTCCCAAACAACTTTCATTTTTTATTCTCCTTTTTGTATTGTTTTTTGTTTGTAGTTTTTTAACAACCCTAATTCTTTCTCTACCCCTTCCTCACTCAACCATCCTTTAACATCGTCGCCCCATCCGAGAGGGTCACACATTCCACCATGCGACCCAAATACGCCCATCTCATATAAACCCTTTTCATTGCCGTATGAAGCTCCATGCCTAACTATCGAAACGTCATAACCATTCTCTAACTCTACATAGGCTTGGATCGCATCCTTCCCATGTGTTTCAGATATGTCGTGAAACTCTAAATCTTTAAACTTCATTTTTCTGCCTTGGCTTGTTTCTTCTTCCATTCTGACTTCGGGCAGTAATTCCAACCCTCTTTAACTTGAGTCTCTGCCTGTTTATCAGAAACCCTCTTAACCTTCTTTCCCTTCTTAATTGTTTTCATAATTAATTCTTTTTCGGAGGTCTACCTCTCTTTTTTGGAATATAAACGTAATCCACAACATGATCTAAAAACCACTTGTAATCGTCCGTAATCCTCTCTAAAACCTTTTTCCCTCTCATTGGGTACTTCGCATAGTAAAACGTGCCTGTAACCCCCCTCAACGTCTCTATTGACCCTGCTAGAACCGTAGCACCTTTCCCTGTCGGGTTCCATTCCGAATCAGTTTCAGTAAATACTGCATGAGTAGCCCCTCTGGGTGCTGGTGGATACTTTTGGTCTGCTAATCCCATAATAAATTTAAAATTAAATTTTCAATAAATCTTTTTAGTGGGGGGAGCGGAGGAACCTACCACGGAAACCTTCCGCCCCCCCCTCCTTCATCGAGGCATGATGAGAGGAA
>Ga0208013_1000466_pt1 | contig 22159 bp, 10 predicted proteins | sample 16_taG_FD_184091 | JGI IMG/M metagenome (GOLD analysis project Ga0208013, IMG submission 184091) | Marine viral communities from the Subarctic Pacific Ocean - 16_ETSP_OMZ_AT15313 metaG (SPAdes) (version 2) | ecosystem: Environmental > Aquatic > Marine > Oceanic | place: Pacific Ocean | collected...
TAGACTTTAGAGACGGTGATTATGAAAACGGAGAGTTTGATAATGCCTCTTGGTATGACAAACTTATGGGAGTTGATACTGATGGTAAACTACTAAGACGTACTACTAATGTTACTGATTCTTTTTATGCAGATCCTACTAAAACAAAACCAGGAGACAAATTAGACTGGGATGCTTTTGCTTGGGGAGACATATCTTCTGAAGAGGGAATACAAAAAACAAGAGAAAAGGATAATCAAGTTTTATTTTTTCATGGGGCACAAAGATTCCTACAAGATGGGACCTATAAACAAAATGGTTTTTATCCAGTCTTTGATGAAGAAAGAGAAGAGTGGGTACTACAAGAAACTGAGCTTGATGAAAAAAACTTTTATGATCTTCAAGGTGCGCTATTAAATCCTTACGGAGCTAGAGTATCTCGTAAAGGAGGTATATCTAGTGCTGTAGATGGGTTTAGTGATACTATGTCAAGTTTGTCTTCAAGCATACTAGATTTTACGGAAATGACAGGAGACCTATATGAATGGGCTACTGTAGGAGAAGCACAAGAAGGAGAGACAGACCGTGTAGCATCTGACTATAGATTTGCACAAGAATTTAATAAACTACAAAAATCAGCTGCTGCAAATACAGATAGCATGTTTGCTAATGGTGAAGCATTGGCTAATGGTATAGGTAGTGGTCTAGCAAGTCTTGTACAATTCTGGGGACTTGGAGGCGCTATAGCTAAAGGAGTAGGAAAAGTTGGACTAAAAGCAGCTAAGTTATTTGGTACTGCTTACTCTGCTAAAATGGCAAGCATGATCGGTCACATGGGAGGTGGTATGGTAATCAACTCTGGTGAAGTATACAAGCAGGCAAAACGTGATGGTATAGACGAAGAAGAAGCTGCTGCATTAGCACTAGCTACAGGTTTTGTTAACTCTCTTATAGAATACGGAGTAGGAACAAACGCATTAGCTAACAAAGCAATGGGTACCGGGGGAGGTAGAATAATTTCTAAAACTATATTAGACTACGCTAAAAAATCTGGAATGAGAGTTGATGATGTGACTTTCTTAGATAAAGCTACAGGACCTATATTAAGAAGAGTGTTCAATGCTTTAGAGGCAACTGGTAACACAACTAAAGGAATCGGAGGAAGATTACTACGAAGTGCTGGATCTGCTCTTGAAGAAGGAACAGAAGAATTTTTACAAGGACATGTTGTATACGGCGCAAAGCAAACGTATAACATGCTAAGAGGAGAGGGTAAAGATTACGGTAAAGGTAAATTTCAATGGGAAAAGTATGACATGAGTAACCACTTAGAAGAAGCAGCTTTAGGTGCTATACTAGGAGGAGGATCTCGTTTTGTTACAAACCATACTGCAGATCGTACAATGATGCAGTACATATCTAACGGAAAAACTAAGGATGTTATAAACCAGATAACTGCACTAGAAGCGCAAGGAGCTCTTAGTAAATATCAGGCAAACAAACTTAGAAAAAGAGTAACTGATTTAACCGGACTATGGCAAGAAAATGCTGTACAGTACAGTTACTTAGGTCCTAAAGGACAGGCGTTAGCAGGAGGATTATTAATGTATGAACAAAGTAATAGAGACACTGCAGCTAAAACTGCAAGAACTCGTGCTAGAATACTTAACAACGACAATCTTACAGAAGCTCAGAAAGAAAAGAAACTTCTAGAGCTAGACATGAAAGAGGCATATAACACTAATAACAATAAGTTTATTAATGATATATTACAGTCGTTAGCAGATCCTGAACAAGTTAAAGAGTTTGATTTAGAAAACTTATCTGGTACTGTACTAAGAGGAGCTCGAGGGTTACTTAGAGACAAAAGTATTTCAGAACAACACATAAAATTTTTACAGCAAAGACAAGCAGAAGCAGGTAACAGCATGACTGCTATGAGAGATTTGCTTAAGGCTCTTGGTATAGAAGAAACAGATTCTACTAAGGTTAATGATGAGCAGTATGAAAAAAAGCTAAATGAACAGGTACAAAAAGAAATAGAAAAACAAGAAGCTAAGATTAAAAAAATTAATAGAGATCTAAAAGAACTTGTATATGATCCGGATAAAAGAACTTTGTTTGAAGAAAGCGTTAAAGAAAAACTTAAAAGTAACGAAGACAAAAAGAAGAAAAATGAGACACCACCATCAGAAAAGCAGACAAGAAAAGAACGAGTAAAAGAAGTAGTTAAGAAAGCTAAAAAGGCTGTAACTAGTCCTGTACAAACTGTAAAGGACATAGAAGCTGACGCAGCAATAGAAGCAGAAAAACAAGCACAAGAACAAGCAAATGCTCAACTTATAGCAGAGCAGGAGGCTTTTGATCAAAACTACGGTCAGCGACTACCATCACATGTTAAAAGTAAAACTGGTAAAGTGTATGAAGTAGTAGGGCAGTCTATGGACAAAGGTAAACTACGTTATGAAGTTAAAAGCTTAATAGCGGGTAATCCTAATATACAAATGCCTGAAAGTGATGTAGCTAATAAATTGTTTCCGGATGATGGTACAAGACACAGCGACAACTTTTTAACTACTTATTGGTTACAACCTACAGGATTAAATAAAGAACAAACAGATGCATTAAAAGCGTCTTTAGAAAAAGAGGATTTACCTCCACATTTACAACTTGAGTTTATTTATAAAAAGAGAGAGCTAAATCTTAAAACAGCTATTAAAGAAACGAACATGGATATCAACATGAACGGTTCTTATTTGCAAGTAAGAGATACACGTAGTAATGAAATTATAGCTTACGTACGAACACCTAATCGATTTTATGATAAGCAAGGTAAGCTTATAGAGGGAGATCAAATGACTGAGGAATTTTTGTATACAAACATGCAAAAAAGTTCGATGTTCACTGATGATCAGTTTGAAGAATTTAAACAAGGGTACTTACAACTTAAATCTATGATTGAAGCATTAGAAAAAGCTTATCCTAGTGCTACAAGTAATGCACCTGTTACTATAGGTCCTGAATTATTTAAATTTAATGTAGGCGCTGCATATAATAATCTTCTTCCAGGGCTACAAGAATATAAAATTACAGAGAATAATGACCATACTTATGAGGGTGAATATAGAATTTATGATCGTAAGAGAGGCAAAACTATTATAGGGGAGGACATACCAGCGGACCATACAAGCAACCTACCAGATTTTGACGGTAGATATTTTGCTTTGGTTAAAAAGGGCAGTCTAGTTAAATGGGTTCGGATTTTACCTGCTACGGTAGCGTTCGAACCTGTTAAACAACGTTTAATGGATGTAAATGAAACGATTGCTAAACTTAATGATCCTAATTCTAAAGAAGCAAAAGCTTATAACAATAAAGACAGAGGAGCTAGAGCTAATTATACTAAACAATTAAACAAAAAGCTAAACATATTTGTTGCGCTTGGTAATGGTATTGACTTTAGGATTAAAGTAGAAAGGTATCAAGGAAAGTTTAAGCTTAACTCCTATGTAAATCATAATACAAAAAAGAAAGCATTAGTAAAAAATATTCCTACTCTTACTGAGAATAATTTAGATGTACTTATAAAAGATATAAATACGCAAATAAATAAATACGGGGTAGAGTTAACACAAGACAGTTTTAGAGAGTTTGTGCCTGAAGATGATACAGCTACTCCAGATATGTTTAGGTCAACAGTAATGCCTAACAATGACGGGTTCTATAACTATACACTTTCTATTACTCCTAACCTGGAAGGGTTACATGCATTAGACGCAGGAGAGGTAGAGGTTCAAACTGAAGTTGAAAGGTTAAAGGAAGAGAGGGATAAGGAGTTAGATGAAAACTTTGAAGAAGATTATACTCCTTCAATCATTAAAAAAGCATTTAATTATTTTGGAGTTAGTTCTCCAACAATAAAAAGAGAACAAGATAGATCTATCACTTTAATTTATGAAGACGGGACTACTATTAATGTTAAAAATAAAAAAGAACTGGCTATAATATTACGAGCTAGTGCTTTGGAAAACAACCCAAATGAAATTAATGGTGTTTTACAAAAAGACTTAACTGAAAAGTTTTTTGAAGATTATGTAGATAATAAAATATCTGTAAGTTTTGAAGCTTTAAATAGAGAGAAAATCAACGCTGAATACGACAAACTAATAGCAGAAGCTAAAGCTAAACAACCAACACAACAAACTACTGAGGTTGAGAAAAGAATGCTAGACGCAGAGCTTGATTATTTGGAAAAAACATTTGGAAAAGAAATGGCAGAAGTTTATTTTCAAGGAATAGAATCTTTGCCTAAAAAGAATCAAAAAGAGTTAGATAAAATTCTATCTAATTTAAAGAGCTCAACACAACAGAGTAGTGAGGTTGAGCAGTTAAAAAAAGAAATAGAGGAAATAGAAAATATGCCTATTTCTAAAATACCTAATCAGGCTGGACCAGGAGAACGACTTCAAAATGATAGAGTGTATGAAAAAAGGTTAAAAGCAAAAAAAAGACGTCTAAAAGAATTAACTGGACCTTTTGGTAAAAAAGAATCATTAGCTAAAAGTTTAGGATTCACTAATTGGAAGCATGTCCTTCATAGTTTAAATAAACAAGAAAAAAAGGAAAAAGGAACACAGATAAATAAAGAAAGATTTGAGAGTTTAACAGATAGTGAAATAAGAGATATTGCATCTAAAAGTAATTCAGCACAACAAAGTAGTGAGGTTGTTACTGTTGCTCCTGTTGAACAATCGGTAGCTGTTATTGATGAGTATTCTAATTCTGAAATAGCAAAAATAGTTAGAAATTCAAATAATGAAGCTGAAGATTATTTAGGAAGACTTATATCAAAAACAACAGAAGAAGTAGAAGGAGGGAGAGCAGAGCAAGAGGTTTATGAAAATGGTACTATACAAAAAATATTTGCAGACGATGGTTCTAGAATTCAAAGATTGATTGACAATTCAGGAAAAGCTCGAGGTATCCCTTTGATCAATCTTACAATGGATGCTAAAGAAGCGGGTTTACTTTTTGATGGAAATGAAAACTTTAGTTTATCTGAAAAACAAATTACAGAGTTTTTTAATTCTAAATTTAAACCAACACAACAAGTTAGTGAGGTTGATGATGCTCCTATTGTAATAAGTAAAGCAGACTTTAAACAGGCTGTTGACGACGCTAAGAAACACAAACAAAAAAAGGATACATATTCTCCGGAAGAATTAAAGAAGCTGTTAGAAGATGAATTTGGAGAGGGGCTTAGTGCACTACCTTCTGAAAGATTAAACTCTGAATTACATAAAGATATTGTAAGACAAGTTGTTGCTCAGTATCAAGCAGGTTTAGGGTTTACATCAAATGAAGAAATTATGGTTGCTATTCTTAAAGATACACCATACGACGAACAAGAGCTTGCAGAAATATTAGATAAATTTATTGCAGGTCTTACTCTTGCTTCTTTTATACCTGATACACAGGAGATTACAGCCGCTGAGGTTAAAGCAATAAAACAGCAAGCTAGGCAAGCTTTAAAAGCTAAAGTTATTTTATTAGCGCATGACTCAGTAAAAGAAAATATTATTGATGATGCATTAAAACAATTACGTTTTATAGAAGAACCTGCAGAAGATCAACGTGCAGATGAAGAAAATGTTGCGGATGAAGATAAAGAAATGTTTAGAAGGTTTGATGTGAGTTTTACAGAGCTTGGAGGAGTTAAGTCTTTACCTGCTAGAATAAAACGATTCTTATCTTATATCATAATGCCAGAGACAGACTTCTTTGGTAGAACTAAATGGGAAGGAGAACTTCACGGTAAAAAGATTAAAACAATCATAAGAAAGACTATGGATGGTCATACACTATCTGGTCATTTAATGAAAACTTTATCTAATCAACCTACTGAAGGTGATATGATAAATAGACTAGAAGCAGCTGCACAGTATGATCCAGTAATGGCTGCAGTACTTGGTGCAATTAACGCTAAAGGTAATGAAGACATTAAAACACAGTTTTTAAATGCTTTTAATAAATTTTCTGTTGACTACTTACGTTTTATAACAGGACCAAAAAGAAACTTTTTCTTTGTAAATCCTGTAGAAAGTTCTGGTGCTAATCAGATTTTTAAAAGATGGAAAAGTAAAACAAACAGAAAGGTACTTAATAAAGAGCTTGCTAAAATAGCTAAAAGATTAGGACAAGATGGGTTTACACAAGCAGGTGTAGATGCACTTGTAAAATCCTTTGGTAAAGCAGGGTGGGATGTAACTCCTTCATTTGCTGCATATTTACTTGGTGATACTAAATTAAGAGATACTTTTTCTGAGCTATTACCTGACGGGTTAGACTCAGAAGGATACTTAACTGATTTAATAGGAGACCAAGATATATTTGATATGTCTAAGGGAGGAAACGTAAGATCTAAAAAAGTAATGGAGCTTGCTAATATTGCACAAGCTTTTGACATGTCTACTTATGAAGCAAACTATAGAGATGCAAAAGGTAAGTCACACTATAGATATGTAGCTAGAAACTTATACTTAGAAAACATAGTAAAGCTAGCTACTAATGGAGCTTTAGATACTAATCCTAATAACGTTTTAAATAACGATGAGGTATTAAGTAATCTTACAGTTGCTTTTGCTGGAGATGTTAGTATTAAAAGCTTTGATATTGAAAGTAAAAGGATGACTAAATCTGAAGCTACTAATAAGCAACTAAGTGATCAACAGAGACTTATGCTTATGTACTCTTTGTTTATGAACGAAGATATTGAAGGCTACGGTTATTACATACCACATGTTATTGAATCAAAGAGCGCGTTGTACACTGTACGATTACCTATCAAAAACTACTATGATGGAATTACAGGTATTACAGATGCGGCTATAGAAGATGCATATGGATTGTTGCTTAGTGAGTTTAAAAGGAACCAGGATCCAAGTACACAACTAATAACTAAAAAAGGTAAAACACAATACTTTGGTATTTTATCTGTACTTAACAATGCTACATTAGCAGATGGTACAAGTGTAGTAGACTATCTTAAAAAGAGAAAGAATGTTACAGCTGCGTTTGAGACTAAGATGAAAGAAGAAGTTATTGAACCTATGTTAGAAAAGGTAGTAGCAGATCTAAAAACTAGAACAGAGCAGGTAGGATTAAATTTAAAGAAACTAACACCTACTGGTAAGGATACAGACATGTCTGCTGACGATAAGATTGGGCAGCTTGCAATTAATCATTTAATAAACAGTGCAAGTTTTACACAACTCTTTCACGGTGATAGTAGTTTTGTAGATGACATTGACTTTAATAAACGTCTAGCTGGTTTTCATGCTGCGGGTGATATCAAAGGTCGTATGGAGTACAAGTATCTTATGTATCCTGACTCTAATGTTACATTCCAAGGTGTAGAGGCTGCTTCTAATGATGCGCAAGTGTTAATGACACAAGAAATGTTCGCATTTAGAGAACTGCAATCTGGTAACTTTAATAGCGCTACACAAAAAAGAGCTTACCAAAAATTGGTACAACGTTTAGATGACCCATCTATAGAACTTACACCGCAAGAACTAAACTCTTTAGATCTAAATTCTACTAAAACTGTTTACGAAGATGGTAATAGATATTTTAAAAAGTCAGATAATATCATTACACAGGAAGAAGCAGAAGCTCATCCTGAACTAGGTAAGATATACAAGATGCTTAATGCAAATAGAATTATGTATTTAATTCCTGAGAGTGCATCTAAGCGTAAGTCTGATAAAATGATTGAAGGGTTTGATACTAAAATTGACGAGGGGTTAATTCATACTGGTGAGATGAAGTATGAACGCAACCAGGTAATTAACAGAACAAAATCTAAAATAGGCAGGGAGACTGAATCAGTACTAGCAAAGCAAGTACATGATTTAATTGGATCTATGATGACTGAAGACTCTTCTAGAGAATTAGTTGACAACATTAACAATGCAAATGCAGAGCAAAAAGGAATCTTTTTAAAAGCTATAAATTCTTTATTACTACCTGAAAATCATCAGGCATTTAAAGACATGGTGTACAGCATGAATGAAAACACTAGAGGACCTGAAGTTCTTGAGCTGTTACAACTATCTGAAGATGGTAAAACATACAATTATAACTTACCACATATACGACCTATTATACAACAAACTTTAGTTTCCTTGTATAATAAAGGTGCTTTAAGATCTACTGTTGCAGGAGGTATAGCTACGCTAGCTTCTGGTACACATTACTTAAACCCTCAAACAGGTAAACCATTAAAAATACACACACTAAAAAACGGTGTTATAGAGTATGCTGAGGTACTTGTATCTAGAAAATTCTTTAACTTAACTAAGTTTGAGAGTATAGAAGACGTACCAGAAAAATTGCTTACAGCGTTTGCAGCACGTATACCTACACAAACTTATCACTCTATGTTACCTATAAAGGTTGTAGGGTTTTTACCAGATAGCAAAGGAGATACTATGGTAACACCATTAGAACTGCCTGCTCTTGCTGGATCTGATTACGATTTAGATAAATTATTCTTACATAGATATGCATCTACTGTTGTAGATGGTAACCAGGTAGTTACTCCTGCAAATAGTGTAAAAGCTACTAAAGCGTATTGGGCACAACAGCCTCTTATCAAAGCTATGAGAAGATCTTATAAAGATGAAGAGGGTAATGATATCTCTGTTGAAGAAGCAATGGAAAGATTAAATATAGGTACTACAGATAACCCAGCAGTACTACAGAATGACATGTTAGATAATATGTTAGAAATATTTAATCAACCTGAAATTGCAGAGATGATGTTTACTCCTGCTACTAAAGGTGTTGCACAGGACGTAATAGATAAATATAACTTAGATTTTACTAAGGAATCTATATTTACTGTAGTAGGTAACTTAGATTTTAACCTTGCAAATAAAATTGGTGAAACTAATATTGGTATTGCAGCTAACGTAAACGCTCTTGTATCAATGCTTACACAAATGAAATACAAGCTAGAGATTGGTTTTGAAATTGACGGTGTAAATTATAACAGCTTTGAGCCTATATATGAAGACGACGTAGATCTTACAAAAGGACTAGACGTTAATGAAGGAGCACGTAGTAAATTTGATTCTATATCTTCTTTGATTACACTGTATGTAGATAACGTTAAACTCGGTATTGCACCTAAGTTAAACCTGGATGATGATATGACTAGTATTGCGGGACACATTATTGGTCTTGCTGCAGGTCAGTCTAGAGCATTTATGTTTGTTAACCAACCTATACTAAAAGAATACACTAGATTAAAAAGTTTAGAATCAGATTTAGATACATTATCTCTTACAAAAAAGAAAGAAAGACAAGGAAAAATTAGAGAAACCCTACTGCAAAAACTAAATGCATTTGAGTTTGAGGCTGTAGCACTTACTACGGTGGCGTTAGACAAAGCTTTAACAGCTGAATATAATATTACTGAGCTGCTAGAAAGAAAAGAGCTTACACAAGACGAAAAGGATTTTCTTGCTGTACAAAAATTAGTAATGCAAAATGCTAATTCTATTTTAGGATGGACAGGTACTACTGGATTAGATGCTACAAGACTGCTTTCTACTACTAAAGGAATAAAGGATGTAAATGCTTTAAACAGAATTCGTTCTGCTTTTTCTGAAGACCCTAATGCTCCAGGAGCTGATAAACTTCTTAAAGCAATAGTTGCTAATCATAAAGTATATCAAAACAATAGCAATGCAATTAACTACTTAGCGGATAACCTTGAAGATACCTTTTTAACTCCTGCTGTAATATACGATACGTTTATAAAAGAATATGGTGAATCTAGTTCTGCGGATCTAGTTGCTACTATACAACAAATTCAAACACTTAAAAAGGACCCTAAATATAACTACAACATAGCACTGACTAGTTTGTTACAGATAGAAACAAACGATGATGGTAAAAAAGTACTTGTAGCAGATTCATTTACTAAAATGAGTAATGAAGTATCTGCACAGATTATGGGTCACCTAGAAGACTTGTTTGAAGATCATCCTACATTGTCTGATAACCTGTTAAAATACTTAATGACAACTAGCATGTTAGAGTTTACTGCAAACTCTTTTATAAAATACATGCCTGCTAGTAGTTTTAAAAGATTCTCTGATGCTCTTGATTTAGCTGAGAATCCAACCGAACAAGAAGCAACACAACAAACTAGTAAGGTTAAAGTAGTAAATGAAGTATATAATAAAATTGATGATGATGCATATGCATTAAGCTTAAAGTATAAAGGACGTGACTATGATATGGCTATAACTAGAGATGGTGAAATAATAGACCCTTCTTACTACAACCCAAATACTTTAAAAGATGTAGATGTAAAAGCTAGGTTTTTTAAATTTTCTTCAGAAGATATTAAAAATATATTTTTAGAAATAGAACAAGCTGGTGATATTGATAAAATAATCAAAGATAAACTAGAAAATCTTTATCCTGAGATTAAACTAAATATTACAGAAAGTCCTCAGTGGGAAAAAGAAGGTGATAACATATTTAACCAGGAGGAATACCGTAATCAAGTGCAGTATAAATTAAAAGCTGTAGAAGCATTATTAGAATTTATACAACCTAGAGACAATAAAAGAACAAGAAAATATGGAGAGAAACCAGGTCCTTCTAGATTGACGTTAAGATTAAATACCAAAGATAAACCAAATATAGAGACAAATATAAGAAAAGCTTTAAGCGGGAAGGATGTATCTAAAAGTCAAATAGATCTTGTATTTGATTATATGAAAGCCAAAGGTATTAAAGAAGCTTCTGTAGAAGAAATCATCACATCTTTATTAGCTGATAATAGTTTTGTTGTTGAGGTTAATACTGCTAAAACAGATGTACCAAGGGATAATCCTTATGATTTTAACCTAAATGGTGATTCATACAGTATGAGTTATTACCAGGGAGTAGAAGAGGATTTTACGTCATATTATAAAAACGGTAAAGAGATATCATACGAAGAACATCAAAAAGCAAGGAAAGAAGTTGATGCTATCAAAGTGCCTACTAAACACTACTCCAACCTATCAGCTCCAGGAGGTGCTAAAGGACAGAATAAATATGAGAATGATCCTGATTGGGAATATCAAGAGTTAGCTATTCAAACTCCTGGTATTATGAATCGTAATAATGATCATATACATGATTTTAGTAATAGTATCCCTAATATGTTAGGTTGGATTAGAGTATGGTATAATAAAAAAACTGGTGCTGTTGAAGTACAAGAAGTACAATCGGGTTTATTTCAGAAAGGTAGAGATAAAAGTCAGTTAACTAAGAATAACTTACAATTTGATACAAGTTTAAATCTTAAGGATCAAATTAAAGATATTAATAATAAGAAGCTCAAATTAAAGAAAGGTAATCAATTCCTACAACTCCTAAACAAAAAAGGTAATTGGGTTAATTTCTTTATACAATCTATAGTACAAGATAGTGCTAAGAAAGGGTATGAGAAAGTATTATTTCCTACTGGTGAAACTGCTGCTAAGTTAGAAGGGCATCAAACTCTTGCTGATGAGATTATTAAAATTAATGCAGAATTAGATAATTTAAATAACTATTCTATAGAAGAAGCTTACCAAGAAGCTATGCCCGAAGATATTGATTTTGATGATGAAGGTAGACCAGAAATGACACCTGCTAAAGAAGGTTATAAAGGCTGGAAATTAAGATATAAAATAAATGATACCAAATATTTTGGTATAATTTATAAAACAAAAGAAGAAGCTCAATTACAAATTGATAATAAAATCAAAAATCTTGAAGATAAAAAACAACAATATAAAACCCAAGGTTTAGAAAAACTTAAACCTATTGAAGCTTTTTATACTAATAGAGTTACTAATATTCTTAATAAATTATATGATGTAAAACAAATTACTGATGAACATGGTAATACCTGGAATGAAATTTCTATAACTCCTAAAGTACTTTCTAATATCTTATTACAACGTAATGAAGCTAATCAAATTATTGGACAAGCTAATATTAAAGCAGGTACGGTATTGATAGATGCTATTAACCAAAAACAAGACACTTTACCTCATGAGTATGCTCACCATTATATAGCATGGAATAGAAATACCCCTATTGTTCAAGAGGCTATTAAGAAATGGGGTTCGGAAGAAGCATTGGTACAGGCTATAGGAGAACAAGCTGTTAAACAAAAAGGAGAAGCGTGGAATTGGTGGAAAATGTTTGTTAATTGGTTATTAGGTGATTTGAATAAACTTTCAGAACTAGATAAAAATCGATTAACTAAAATTCTCACTGATGCTTTTTTGACTAGGCAAGATTTATCTAAAATCCAACCAACACAACAAGGCGGTGAGGTTAAGTCTAAAAAAGATGCTTTAGAAAAAACATATAAAGCTGCAAGAAATAAAGCTAAAAAATACCAAGGTGAGTCTTTACCTGAACAACAGGTAGAACAAGATGAAACTCCCGCATTCTCTGCAGGTACTTACACTGTAGCGCAGATGAAAGAACAGTTTGGTTTTAAAACTGATGAAATGTCAAATCTTATGGATAAGATTAAAGACGTTAAAGTTAACTATTCTCCAGGCGGTAAAACTTTCTATAGTAGACAACAAAATAAAATCCACTTAGGTGAATTAAGCAAAACGAAATTTTTAGAAGAGGCATTACACGCAGGTCTTGCTTTGTTACCTGATGGTGAGCAAAAACAATTAAGACGTGATGTTCTAAAATGGTACAAAGAATTAGTTAAAAACCATAAAGGAGATGAAAATGCAAAAAGAATTCAAAAACTTTTTAATACTTATGTAAAGCTTTATAAAGGTAAGAAACAATCTAATCCTGAAGAGCTAGCAGCAGAAGAAATTATAACAAATCTAATATACAAAGATAACAAGCTAATAAAAGATCTTAATGAGCTTATGTCTCCTAATGAGCAAGGCATACTAGAAAGTATGTGGAGTAAGTTTGTTAGACTGCTTGCTAATATATTTGGTATTGATATTAAACAAGGCTCTGAGCTTGAACAGCTATCAAAATTACTACAACCTGTAGATAAGCTTATAGGAGCGGATGGTTTCCAGTATGGTACACAGTCAAATAGTGAACAGATGTTTGCTCTTAGTGATGGTACTTTGTTTGATGATATATTTCTAACAGTAGATGCAAATGCAGCTGCAGACTTAGACGCAGGAGATCCTACTGTGTACATAGACTTTAGCGGTAGAATAATACCAAACCAGGATGCTGTTGTAAACATTACAAACAGTAGTAATGATTTTGGTAGAGCTGTTATTACTAGAAAGACTCCTATAAACAACATTAATGATCTTACAGCTAAGAGTAAAGAAAAGTTAGCTAAAGAAATGGGGTATAATTCTTTTACTGACATGAAAAAACAAGCTAAAGGTAAGCTTGCAGACTTTATATTTAAATCAACACAGGCTACTATTGTTAGATTAGAACCGTTTGTTACTAATAGCACTGAGCAAATAGAGTCTATGAATACTGTAGATCCTTATAACAACATGTTAAATAATGTTCTTATTCTTCTTGAAACTCAGTTAGAGCAAACAAAACAAAATATTAAAAACACAACGTTTGTTAAAAACAGACAAGCGAGACTAGCAAAACAAATTGCTGATATTAAAGCAGCTAAAGATGTATTTGTATCTGTAGACTCGTTTTACGAAGAGGTAAAAGAGGCTAATGACCTGTTAGATTTATTTTTAGCAAATGATAAACGTGATTTAAAAGAACGTATAGAAGGATTTAATAAATACAGAATCTTACTAAACAGTTTTACTTTCTTAGATGAGTTACCTGGAGCACTTATTAAACAAATAGAAGCAGGGGAGTTAAAAGATGATAAGGATAATAGAAGTAAGATCAGCAAACTTAATAAATCTGTTGCACTGTTAAATAGACTACGTAACAAACTACAGGATGAGTACATACCAGTACTTGCTGAAAAGTTATATCCATTTGTTGAAGCGTCTGGTTCGGCTACTAAAGAGTATGTAGACATACAATTAAAACACATCAACAAGCAAAGAGAAAAAATTAAAGTTAGCTCTAATACACAAAAACAAAAAACTAAAAAACTTGGTGTGTTAAATAGTAGGGTAGAGAAGTTAAAAATATTAGTAGGTCAAGCACCACAGTCTGAAGAAGCATTTGCAAGAGCACTGCGTTACAGTTTACAAGATGATTCATATCTTATGTATCTTACTACCTCTCCATCTACGACTTCTGATCCTACACTTGCAGGTCTAATAAATTTTAATCATCAGTTAAATGATCAGCAAAGAATGAGAATGCTAGCTGTACATAACAGACTGCAGAATGCATATGACACATTAATAAAAGGTAAAAACATAGGTAACAACGTATCTAAAATTTACGAACCTATCATTGAATTAAAAAACAATAGAACAACCGGTAATAAAGACGTGTGGACTCTTGTTACTAAATATGATGACACGGCTTTTGATAAAGCACAAGAAAAGGCAGAATCTGAACTTAAAGCCAGTTTATTAGATCTGCGTATTACATACTTAGAAAAACTAGACAAAAACATTGATAAAACAGTATTAAAACTAGACACATATAAAAATCTAGAACAAAAAGAATCCGTTCAATTTGTTATTGATAGTTTAGAAATTTATTTAAAAAGACTAGAAACTACTAAAGTAAATGGTCCTACAGAAAAAGAACTTATTAGATTTGGTTTAAGAGAATCTGGATGGTTTAAAAATAATACTGTTGCAAAAACCAGAGAAGAAATACAAGACGCTGCACGAAAAGCGGGAGGAGATATTAAATCTTGGGCTCTTTCACAAATGAATGCACAAGCAGCATTAGAAAATGGTTTTATAAACAAAGAAGAGGCAGAAAATATTATCGCCGTAGAAAGAGCTACTAGTAAATATAAAAACTCTGGTAAAAACAGCGCTATGTATTTTGGTTACATGGTAACTAGACCTAACGAGTCTTACATAAATAAAAAATGGAATTCTTTATATGATTCTAATGATAAACCTAAGAACCAAGAAGGAGAAGCACATCAAACGTTTACTGAGATATATGAGGAATCTTTAGCACTGGTATATAAAAAGCAAAATGTACACATGGCACTGCCTTCTTTACGTAAAGGAACTTTAGATAGAATTCTTGAAAAAGGAACGTTTAGTGAGATCAAAGAATCAATTTCTAGATTGTTTACTGTTGACCAGGATGATGCAATTGTATATGGTATAGCAGCATTAGATAAACAATCAGAACAGTATGCTCCTGTAATGTTTATGGATAGTATAGACGCTAATGATATTTCTCTAGATGTAATGACATCTCTTAGTTTATTTTCTAACGGAGCTCTTACTTCTGAGAAAAATAACGAGCTTTTACAACTTGCATATTTACTAAAAGATACGTTTGCTAACAGACAAGTACAGGATCCAAAAAAATTAAACAAAACAGCGCTAGCTAAATTTGGTAAAAAAGTATCTGATATACAAGAAGGAGAAAGTATAATGGAAAAAAGACTTGAAAAGTACATTGAAATGGTACTTTTAGGTAAGACTAAAAAGTCTGAGAAAGTCACTATAGGTGGTAAAGAAGTACAGATAGACAAAATAGTTGATACTTTACTAAGCTACACAGCTGTAACAACATTAGGTCTTGATTTCTTAAAAGGTGCACGTAACTATTTAACTGCGGCTTTCCAACAGTTAATTGAGTCTGGTGCAAGCAGGGCTAACCCAACACTTATAAATGCATCACAGTTTGCAGACGGTCATAAAGAAATGATGACCCGTATAAAAGACTTGTATGATGATAAGTACAATAAGCTAGGTAACAGATCTTTTATAGGACAAATGTTAATCAAGTTTGATGGTATACAAGGTAACTTTGAAGATCTAGTAGGTAAACAAGTATCCGGTAGAACTGCCATGAGACAGTTTTTAAGTAGTGATACACTATTAATTAATTATCATATTGGTGAGGTAGCTGCACAGGGAGGCGCTATGATTGCACATCTTAAAAATAAAGAGGTAATTCTAGACGGTAAAAAATACAACTTGTATAATGCTTTTTATGTAAACCCTGAAACTGGATTACTAGAATTAGCAGGAGGTACAGAAGCAGAGCAGGCAGAAGCACAAAAGCTTGTAACTAAAACAATAGCAGAGATAAGAGAAATGAATAGAAGGCTGAATGGTAACTACAGACGTATGGATAAAAGTCCTTTGTCTCAAAAATCGGGGGGTAGAATGGTAGAATTATTTAGAAAATTCCTTATGCCAACATTGTTAAACAGATACAGAACGCAGTTTGTTAATCACGAGACCAATCAAGTAGATGGTGGATTCCATAGATGGTTTATTAGTAATATGATGGACTCATGGAGAACTAGTACAGAATCAAAAATTTTAGATAGATTAAAAGATACGGTTAAAAGATCAACTGTTACAGCGAAGGATAAAGAAAAAGCGTTTAGATCCTTGTATGAAATGGGAACGTTAGCAATATTAATGACTTTAGTAGGTATCTTGACACAAATGGTAGAAGATGACGATGATGAAATACCAACAAGTGCTTATTATTTATTGTATCTTATGACTACATTAAAAGGTGAAATTAATGCATTTGCACCAACACCTGGAGCAGTATCTGATTTACTTAGAATTTTAAGATCTCCTACCGCAATGACTAACTCTATATTACGTGCAGAGAGATTAATTGAACAATTATTTGATCCGTTTGCTGAGTACAAAAAAGATAGTGGTGTATGGAAAAAAGGGGAGAGTAAATTAAAAGTAAGAGTACTACAAAGTTTAGGCTATAGTGGAGGGGTACAATTAGATCCTGAAACGGCTTGGAGAAACTTTACTAAGTTGACTAAGTAAGAAAGAAAAAAGCCCCGCATATAGCGAGGCTGATTATCTATAAAGAAACTTTTATTCTACGTGCTGTAAAATATTCTTTCTTTGGTATTACTGTTTGGGCATTGAACTTTATTTAATTAATAGATTCTACCATACTATTTCCTGTGTTCTAAATTTTTCTAGAAATTCATTACATTGGGTAAAAGGTTTTGATCCAAAGAATCCAGCCTTACCTCCTGCATACACTTCTGCAGCAGGATGTGGCGCTTTTATAACCTTAATGTAGTCACTTTCTTGCTTAGGAGCAAGTTTTTGCGCCTCTTTACCCCATAATATAAATACGATAGGTTTCTTCGATGCTTTTTTACAAACTATTAGTTTGTTTATAACATCTTGAGTAAACTTACCCCATCCTAAATTAGAATGTGAGTTAGCTTCCCCTTTATTAACTGTTAAAGTTTTATTTAACAGCAGTACTCCTTGCTCGGACCACCTGGTCAGTGTAGGACTATGAGCGCTCTTAAAAGCAAAGTTACCGGAGTAATAATCGTCTTGTACTTCTTTTAATATGTTCCGTAGACTAGGAGGTACTTTAGTTTGACCTTCTCGTATAGAGAAAGCCAAACCGTGAGCACTTCCATCATGGTACGGATCTTGTCCTATTATTACAACATTTGTATCCAGAAAGCCACAGTGTCTAAATGCATTAAACACCTCTTCTTTAACTGGAAAAACACAATTTTTTGATCTTAAAGCCGTTACAGATTGACCTATACTTTTCATATAGTCCTTATCGAACAGGTCTCTAATTTCACTATACCACTCGTACCCTAAGTATTCATATAACTTCTGGTTAGAAGGGTTTTTGTATTCTACTTTCCAATATTTTATTGGGATGTAGACTTTAGAAGTATAGCTGGCATTTTTATATACCATTCTACCTGATCTTATTTTGGCTTCCTGGGTTGTAATACGGTATATCGCATTACTGGTTTCGTATTCTATTTCATTTGCAAAATCAAGTATTCTTGCATGTATGCTCCACGCCTTAGTCTTTCTATAAATATCTAATTCTTTTTCGTGCTTTTTATACACGACGGTTTCAGGAGTAGTTTGTACTAAAAATCCTAAATCTCTTATCCTGTTTTCGTTACCCTGATGTAATTTTATACTATAAGGGCTTGTTTTATTTATAAGGAGTTTGTTGTTATAATTGTCTACTATTTCAAGTACGTCAGATTGCTGTATCATATTCTACTGTTTTATCTTTTGCTAATTCTGTTCTTAATTCTTGTATTTCCACTTTATACACATATAAATCTCTCATAAGAAGATCAACACGGTCGTATACATTTTTATAATCAGTTGGGTCGAATAATAGATTCCTATGTGTATGCATTTTATCGTCTAAAATTTTGTCTATTATTGCTCGTACACGAGAATGCATTTTATCAAATAAAAGTCTTGATTCTTTAAACTGAGCTAAAGTCCAAGGAGTTGTTTTATTTGCGTGTATAACTGTAGCGTGATCTTTATCTAAATGCTCTCCTATAGTCGCTAAACTATGGTCTGTATATGCAACTGCCAGCATAAAAAAGATGCCTCTGTGTAGTACATATTCTCTTTTTCTAGATACGCGACGTATGTCTAATCTACCTGTTTTTACTACTATTCGTTCTATAGTATCTAAACTTACTAACCCTCTTTCTGTACTAAGAGGTCTTATTTTTACTTCTTCCATTACTTTTTTTTATTAAGGAGTCTAACTTTTGCTGTAATTTTTGAATTCTAAGTTTGGTGTCTGAGCCCTTTACCTGTTTCAAAAAAGCTATCTGTGTCATTACTGTTTTAATTTTTTCCATGATGGTTTTCAGGCTTACGTTTTCTATTATACTGATCAATATACCATTGCTGGTCTGTTACATCTTGTTCTAATTCACGTTGTAAATTAGCAAGTGCTCTCCAGGCAACTTTTGCCGAGTGTCTAATACCATCGTCGTCTATTGTACCGGCATCTATAAGATGCCTAGCTAGTGCATCAAGATCATCGGCAGACTTAGATTTGTCCCAATGTAAGGGTTTGTCTGGATGATGTTGTAAGTTTCCTTGTAACGAAACTTTTGATATGCATTTAATAGCGTCAGGAAAATATTTTAAGACACCTGTAAACACTGGAGTTTGTTTTCTGTCTACTTCTTTACTTTTTACCATTTTTCTTCTTTTTTTGAATGGGGTTAAATCGTTTAATGGGATCATCATTATTTATATTAAATTTTTCTAATACTTCTTCTTCACGTCCCTTACTGCAATAAATCATACAGCCATCCTTGTAGAAAGGACCAGCTGTATCTTTATTTTTATGTCGTTTTGCTTCAAGGGCTTTTGCTTTTGCTAATGCTTCTTGAGCGTCTTTTTTACTTTTGAGTACATCTGTTCTTTTAATCATCGATTGAATTGAATATAGTTAAACCTTTGTTTTCATATACATCACGGGGTTCTACCCACTGTTGTGTTTCTTGGTGGTATTTTATTCTTTCAAGAAGTCCTAGATATTTTTGTCTACCCTCATCGATTAATTTCTCACCAATTTCGAAGACTCGTACTTGATTATAACCGGTAGTTTCTATAGCTATAATAAAACATTTCTGCACAGGCTTTCCTATCCACTCTAAGGCATCTTTATAAAAGGCTAGTTGTCTATCATAATGATAATAGTTAAACGAGTCTCTAAAGAAAGAAAGTGCTTTTGATGTTGTTTTTAAATCTATAAGAGCATTAGAAGTGTATCTATCTATTTTAGACTTATACGCTTCATCTGGTCCCCAATATACATCCTCTTCGTTAACGCCCGGTGTTTCAAACAACAGATCTTTAACTAACGCATGATTGTTTACAGACTCTTTTATGTTAGATAGCATTCCTGCCATCTTTTGGTCTATACAAATCTTGCCGTCCGCTCTATGTAAGAAGTCATAATAGTCCTTACCTTGATCGATAATTTTTTTGATTAATGTTTCTGGTTTCCAGGATTGTCCATACCCAAACTCTTTAGCAGAACCAAATATAAATTCATGGTGTGAGTTTATGTCCGTATCTAGCTCTCCTCTTGTAATTTGATATACTTTATCAATGATTCTTACAATAGTATCACTAGGTCTGTCGACATCTGAGACCATAAAAGTTTCAGGTTCTAAAAAATATTGGTGTATGGTTGTGCCCGCATATAAAGAAGGTGTGCTATCTTGCTTAAGATTTCCGTCAATGTAGTCTTTAAACTTTCTTGGTGATCCTCCCTGTATTGGGTTTATGTAACTCAGAGACGAGTTACTGATTTTGTTACTTTGATAATAATCCATATAAAATTCTGTTTAAACTGTGTTTACTGTAATTTCTGTATGCAATATAAAAGATTTTTCTGAATCTTACAACATATCCGCTTCAAAACAACTATTACTGCAATAACCAGGTTTACTTATTGGTTTTTCACAGTGCATACATGTGTGTTCGTTGTCATCATAAGCGGGGTTTCCGTAATCTACTGGGTCCACAATTGAGTTATTATTATAATTAATATTGTAATCAAAAGTCCGATTATACTAAAGAACGCGCCTTTGTAATTATTTTTCATTTGTTGAGGTGATCTTCCTTGATTCATAATTATATTTGTTTTTTTAATTGTTTACTTATTTTTTCAATAAATTGGTCTCTCCAATTCTCTATGGTATATTCACTTGGCTCTTGTTTGGTTAGTGACACAAAATCATTAGTCATATCTTCTTCTAATTCAGATAACGTGCTATTTATATTATCCCATAATTCTTCTAAACTACTATCTAAAACATTGTCAATTTCATCAAAAGTAAATATTTCCTCTTTAACTCTATTAACTTCTTCTTCTCTATTTAGAACGCCTTCATTATTTAACATAAAGCAATCGTCACAAACAAGCACCTTACTTGTTATACCATCAAAACTTCTATAATCTCTTTTTGTTGCTTTATTTTCGCAATATTTACATTTTATATTTTTCATAATTATTTATTTTAAATTTCATCTGCTGAGGTAATATCCCAACTGCCCAGCCCATTTTCAATGAACTCTCCACCATCTGTATTTTCGGCTATTTCTTTCGCTTCTTCTTGGTTCTTTGCTTGAACTTCTATGTAATAATCATAAGTGCTTTCTGCATGCACTCTAAATTTTTTCATCTTGTTACTGTTATTATCTTCCATAATTTCTAGTTGTTTTTGTTGTAATCTTTAATAAATTCTACTACTTGTTTGTGTATGTATGAAACACCATTGTATATAGAGCTTTCAGCTATAAGGATGTATTTATTCCTATAGTCATCATACTCTGCAATAGACATCTCTTCATTGGCATAAGTGTCTATTTTTTTCATCACAGGTATCAGCCAATCCCAAGATTTGTGGTATTTCATATCTTCAACTTCCATATTTTGACCACTAACGTAAGGCTCTGAAGGAGTAAGCCATCCACTTGAATGAGATAAACCCATAAATTCTGCGATTAGTTTATTATTTTCTAACGTGCTATTCTGTGGGTAGCCTTCTTGTTTTAATTGCAAATTGTAGTTATCAATTTGACTCTGACTTAATTTATTCCTATTTGGGTCATCATAGAATTGATTGTTATTTGTCTTATCTATACAGTGAAGAGTGCTAATACCCTCAGCTACAATAGGAACTTCACCTATTATAGCGTTCATTACTGCGTTGCAAGTGTCCTCACTTATGTTAGCTACATCTAAAATAAATCGTGCCATAGTTTCTAAGTTTTTTGATTATTATTATACTCTTTGATAAATTCTACTACTGCTAGATAGGTGTTCTCAAAACGATCTCCTTCATTAATCTCAATCCATGTTTCAAAGTGATTATCAACTATCTTAGTCTCTGCAAGTTGTATTCTGAACTCATAATAACCATTATCTGTTTCTATCCCTTCTAGTTTATCCACTACTGACATAAGCCAGTCCCATGAGATGTGGTATTCCAAATCATCAATATTTCTTCTATAGATTATTTCATTGGGTTTAGCAAATTTATAATCTAGTTGAGATGCATCCTTATAGATTTCTTCCCATCCCATAAATTCCGCAATTAGTTTATTTTCTTTCATAATTTCTAGGTGTTTAGTGTAGTTCTACATACATGGATATATTAAATACCTCATAGTAATCTCCTATATCTCCATGTATGTTGTTATCCTCTCCAACACATATCATCATT
>Ga0208013_1000467_pt1 | contig 22114 bp, 39 predicted proteins | sample 16_taG_FD_184091 | JGI IMG/M metagenome (GOLD analysis project Ga0208013, IMG submission 184091) | Marine viral communities from the Subarctic Pacific Ocean - 16_ETSP_OMZ_AT15313 metaG (SPAdes) (version 2) | ecosystem: Environmental > Aquatic > Marine > Oceanic | place: Pacific Ocean | collected...
TCTGTTAGGGTTACATCCTTTTTTAGTAGTTTTTTAATTCTTTTAGAGGATAAATGAAAGTGGTCAAAATCAAACTTAAAGTAAGATTTGTAGTTTACCCCACTAGGGGCTTTATCAACTAATGCTACTTTTGTCATTGCCCCTCTCCGTAGGTATTGAGAAATCTAGACAATCTAGATACGTTTTCTACCCCCTTTGTGTCTTTTTTAAGTTTTATAGGATTTGCACCCCAAAGGTAGCACAGTACTTCCCCTTTCTTTATAGAAATGTTTAAGGTGTCCCCTTCAGCAGGCAAAGTATATATTGTAACAATATTAAAAAAAGTACTGGGGGTAGGAGGAGCAATAACACCATTAACTATACCCAGGGGGAGGTCTGTATGAAATTGTGGTTGTAAATAAATAAAAGGTTCTTTAGTACGCACTATGAAAGGGAACTTAAATTTTATAACTCTTTTATTTTGAAATAATTTTGAGCCAGGTTTTTCCCAAGGAGCCCCAAACTGGTCTGGGCCGTGAGCCTCTGTTAGCTCCACAAACCCAAAGTCGGGGGTTTTCCACAACCATCTTCCTGTACTGTCTATGTCTATTACTATATCACAAGGAGCTTTAACTAATATACTATTTTTTAGAACTCGTTTCACACCTGGACAAGTTTTAGCAGTGCCAAGAGTGCGATACTCCATTATACGACAAGCGTTTTGGTCTTCTTTTAAGCACTTTTGTTGTAAGTAAGAAATAAATTTTACTGTTGAAGGGATATACTTACCAATCGTCCCTTCACTAATATTGGAATTTAAGTTTTTGAACCAGCAGGAACTTTGAAGAGACCCTTCTTCCATAAACTCATTAATAAAACTATCTTCCTTTTTATCAAAGAGGGGGTCAGTAAACTTATAGTATAGAGTATTGAATTTTTTTGCCATGTTATCTCCCTTATGTTCCTTCTACTATATCAAAATCTTCTTTTGTAGCCCCACAATCTGGGCAAGTCCAATCATCGGGTATATCTGCCCAAGATGTTTTAGGTTTTAGTCCACTATCTGGGTCGCCTTTTTCTTCGTCATAAATCCAATTGCATATCATACACTCTAATTTTTTAGCCATAAATGTTCTCCTTTATATGTGTTATATCTACCAGGGATAGATCCCCTGGGTCCAGTCCATCTGGTAGTTGTAATTTGGTTTCTTCGTTTATTATAAAAGTTTCTGCTAAAAGCCTATGAGCGGAACTTTCTGCCTTCCTACCCGCTTCATCTGCATCAAACATGGTATAAATAGTGTGTACCCCTTGGAGTTTTAAAGCCTCTAAAGATTCCAACTGTATATTATTAGCTCCCAGAACAGCTACTGCATTAACTAAACCTTTATCAATTAAATTAAGGGCATCAAATATACCTTCAACTAAAATTATTGAACCCTTAATTGGAGATACTATAGCAGGAAATAAGGGTAAGTCAGCTCCGGGGGGTCTTATTAAATATTTTGGGTGTGCGTTACTATTTATGTATCTACCAATAAACCCTCGAATTTTTCCTGTAATATCGGGTAAAGGGAATACTATTCTTCCATCAAATTCTTTATCGTGAATAAAAGCTCCGAAACGAGCCAGAGTTCTTTTATCTATATCTCTATAGTGTCTTGTGAATGGAATTGCTCCATTTGGTAAAGAAAGCCCTAATGAGTTAGCCTGTATTTTTGATATTTTATCTCTTAATCTTTTTACTCTAACATCTTGCCAATTTCTATCTACATTAAAGAACTTAAAAACGTTCCCTTTAAAACCACAACTAAAACAATGAAATGTCCCCTCTGCTTGGTCTATATGCATAGAGGGGTTATTGTCTTCGTGGTCTGGGCTTAAACATTGCACCACAAAATCCTGTCCTTTAGGGGTAAAGGTGATATTATGTTTTGCTAATATTTCACTTACTACCATAACATATCCGAAGCTTCTTTTTTGGGCTTTTTACCTACTTTTTTCGGGTCTGTTTCTTTTCCCATTGCGGAAGGCTTAGGTGTAGGCTGGGGTCCCAGCTTAAGATTTTCCCAATCCATAACACTAGTAAATTCTATGTCCGGGCCGCTTCGTACTTTAGTAGAAGTGAAGGTTATAGCATTATCTTCTTTAGAGTGGGCGTCAATTAAAAAGGCAGAATCAGGGCTGTCTAAAAGACCTTTCGCAAATCTAGTTTGTCCACTATCATCTATTTGATAAGGACTTATCATTGCAATATCATACTTTCTAGCAAATTCTTTCAGTTTCTTACTTGCGTAGATTTGGCTCTGCCAATCATATATATCTTTTCCAAGACCTGTTTCAACTTGGTTTACATAGTCAACTACTACAAGCCCCAGACTGTCTCCAAATTGAGCTTTTGCTTTTTGTAATTGTAGGTCTATACCTGTTAAGGACAAAGATCGGTCATCTACAATTATGATTTGATTATCCTCTTTTAATTTACACTCTGTAACTAATTTGCGTTCAAATTCAATAGGGTCTCTCTTATCTAAAAATTGCTCGTATATATCTTCGCTATATTGGAACATTTCTGAGCGTACTTTCGCTACAGCATTAAGTTCCTTAGCATCTAATCTGTTCTTACGAATATTTGCGTAAGATACTTTGGATAACATACTGGTTATCCTGTGGAATGTCTCTAGTGCTGTCATCTCAATAGTGAAATATATGGCAGTCTTACCTAGCGCATATTGATTTGCGACCATATTCGCACTTACTAGTGATTTACCGGCTCCTCTCTTGCCTCCCAACAAGATAAGCTCTTCTCTGTAAGCGCCTCCGATTCTACTGTCGAAGTCGTTATTTATACCAAGAGGTAAACAGGAGTGTTCCTCTACTCCCGGCTCTTGGAAAATTAGTAAATCCCCCATACTAGAAACCTTTTCGTCTGTATGAGTTTTTTCATCTAATTTCATTACTATACCAGATAGACTTTCTTTTACTTCCAGACTATCCATAACGGTTATTTTCCCTATATACCCATCAAGTAATTTTAGGGTTTCATTTTGGGAATATTGGTCGATTAGTGCATCAATTGCTAAATCTAATTCTATTTCTGGCACTTCTAATAGTTTAAGTGCCGCTAAATCTTTTTGGGTTTTTATATCCCTTGTTACAGTTTCTAATTGGTCGAAAGAAGGTATTTTATTGTATTCTTGGTAGAACCTATGAATACTAGAGTATAGTGAGCTATAGGATTCCTCGAAGAAATCCTTTTTTACTCTTGCCCAGCCATCCAGGCTTTGCTCCTCCATTAGCATATGAAGAACTGTTGCCCCGATATCCATTATTTAGCCTTATGTTCGTTGTCCTGAATTACCTCATCTAGTTCAGCTAATAACCTGGAAGCTATTTCTGACCTAAATTCTTTTAGTTTTTGTGGGTAAAGCGCACCTTCATCAAACAACATATTAAGTTGTTTACCTGTAGTAATTTGTTGAAGGCCGAAGTATATTATATCCCAAGGGTCGTTTGTACTTGGGTAAGCTTTGATATCGGTATAATCGCCTAAGAGGTCTTTTGCTCGTCTAACTGCCTCTGCTGCAGTGAAGCTGTCCACGTCGTGGAATTTTGCTATCAATTTCATACGTTAATTCTCCGACAAAAAAAGGGTAGCAATGTATGACTGCTACCCTTTAACTTAAATTACCAACTAAGCAGTTGCGTTTTTAGCTGCTTTTTTAGCACCATCATGGTTTGAACAAGTCAAGCCACGACGAGTTAACATAGTTTTTACACCACGTACAGTTTTGTCGATACTCTCTGCAATCTGCTCTACAGTTAGACCAGATATATCGCCTAGAGCTTCTAACGCGTCCACGTTAGCTTTAGCGCGGGACTCTTTTTGCTTTGGAATTGAAGTTATTTCACCAGAACGTAGGAAAGACAAAGCTTTACCACGAATTGAGTTGATTGACTTACCTAATGCTTCAGCTAAGTCTTCTACGAAAGCACCATTAGCGTGCATTTCTAAGAAAGTAGCTTCCTCTGCCGGGGTATAGGTACGAGCTACTTCGATTTTTTCTGCTGGTTTAACGAAACCCGTTAATTCCATTGATAAGATTTTACCTTGAACTTGTTTAGCAGTGAATGCACCACCTTCAAAGCTCGAAGCAATATCTGCATATGTGTATTGACCATCATTGTTTGTAACAAAGTCGGCTAATTCAGCTGCTTGCGCATCTGTAAAGGCTTTCTTATGTGCAGAAGCTGCTAGCTCTACATCAAAGCCCATCTTACGTAACTTAGAGCTTATTGAGCGAGTTGTTGTGTCAAGCTCGTTGGCTGCATTTGCTACTGTATCTTGTGATACCGTTTCCATTCCCTCAACTATTGCTGAAAGGATACTAGTACGGTCGTCTGTCCATCTTGGAGTTGTCATAGTTTATGTGTCCTTAATATTTCTTTTATTGTTAAAATTGGAATACCATAGCTTTCGGCTTTAGTATCCTTACTCGATTTTCTTCCTTCTTCATTCACTAAGTAATCAGTCATCTTAGTAACAGAGGAAGTAACGGTAAACCCTAATGATTCTAAATGCTCTTTTGCAAGAGTTCTGTTTTTAAAATCATTTAGTTTTCCTGTAATACAGACTGATTTTCCGATACTTTCAGCTGTTTGTTGCTCCTGTACTTTTGCCCTGAATGAAAAAGGCAGATACTCTAAGTTATCAAGAAACTCTGTATGATACCAGTTGAGTAGATTAGTACATGATTTTGGGCCTAGCCCAGCTTTGGTACAACTGCTTGTAGTAATTTCATTAAAATTAGTAATCTTACTAAAAATTTTCTTTGAGGCAGTTTTACCGATTAATGGAATAGAAAACGCAGGTAGCAGCTGACTCGCATCTACAGACTTACTTAACTCAATCTGCTGGAGCAACTTAGCCCCTACACGTTTTCCAATTTCATTGTTTATTTTAGATTCAGATACTGAATAAATATCTGAGATAGAATTGAGGGATAACTTTTCAATGGTTTTCGGGCCGAGTCCTTTAATTTTCAGAGTCTTTGCGAAATGTTCCACCATTTTACTCGACTTAGCCTCGCACCCAGTGTTACGACAGAAAAGTTGGTCTTTTACCAACTCTAATATAGAATCGCAAGTGGGGCATGAGGTAGGTTCGTTAATGGTTCTTAAATTCATGATGTTATTTCTTAATTTTCTATATGATATATTATACTAAAGTTTTACCAAAAAGTCAAGTGTTATTTTTTTCGATGTGTCAACTCACTCTTTCAATAATACGTGGGATTATCTTGCCCGCTCTTATTACCTTTACTCGACACCCTATTTCCAGATTCAAACTTTTGATGTATGCCATGTTGTTTAAGGTTGCCCTCGATATCATGGCGTCCTCTATTTTTATAGGCTCTAGTAGTGCTACTGGAGTAACTTTCCCACTTTTTCCTGTTTGCCATACTACATCTATTAACGTAGTCTCAATCCCTTCTTCTCTAGTCTTTAGAGCATATGCACCTTTTGGGTGGTGAGAGGTGTAGCCTAATTGTTTATAGGTTTCATTGTCGTCTACACGGAAAACTCTACCATCTTCGGGGAACTCTTCCCAAGAACCTTTAGTTACAACATTAAATCCTGCGTAACCTAGGAAACCCATATCTATAGAGTATGAAGTACTAATGGAAGGTTCTATACTATAAGAAATAAAAGTAAGGTCTCTCTTTCTGAACTCATTAATATCTTTTAAGTTTAACGCCCCTGCCGCAAAATTACGTGCATTTGCAATACTTTTAGGGGCTACTATCTCTCCCGTTATTTGAGTGTACTCGGGGGTATAAGGAGAGTGTAGCTTCTTAGGTACTAAGTCAGAGAAGATAAATTTATCTGTAATATCTACTCCAGCAATACCGTCCCCTCTACTGATTACTTTAAAAAGCTTTCCATTTTTGTACTGCAAAGCTATCGCTGCCCCATCTAATTTAGGGGTTTCAATTACTTTAGTTGCATAATCAGGTGGGGTATCCTCCCCCTCAAATACTTTTTGTAGAGAGTATAGGGGGAATAAATGTTTTATTTTTGTATCGGGGTTGTACCCAACACGTTCGTATCCTTCTTGCTTGGCAAGGGCATCAAATTCTTCATCGGACAAAAAAGGCGAACCTTCGAAGTACGCCTTTGATGCCTTATCTAATAAGTCTTTAGTCATATAAATCTTTTAATAAGTCTTTAAAGTGTTCTTGTATTATTGTTTTGCTTTCTGATAAGGATAGTAACTCTATTAGCCCTTCGAATAAGTTGGATAAACTATTGAGTTCAAATGGAAAGCATACTCCCTCTTTAGTGGGTTTATACTCTCCCTCAAAGTCTAAGTAGTATTTTCGTATATGAACATACTCAACATCTCTGAAGGTAGATACAACTAACCTATATTGTATTTCTTTATCTTCTTGTTCTAAAATTATCTTTTCATAAACGTCTGTTTCTGCCATAATGTCTACCAAGAGGAACGGTTTCTTAATACTGTCCCTAAAGGTTGAATATTAGTAACTGCGTTTATGTTTATCTGTCTAAAAGAGTCTGTATCCCAACAAAATAATAAGATACACTCTTTATTCACCGTTATGTTTTTCTTTTGGTTCTTTTCTTTAATGTATTCACACGAATCAAAATCTAAAGTACATACATTATATTTAAGTTTCTTGGAAACGGGGCTACGATAAGTGATTATCGCATCACCAGCCTCCCGCATTTTGTCCAAAAATTGGGGTTTCATCATTGATTTTTACTCCTAACTGTTGTAAATGTCGTAGACTACCCAATTCATACCACGGAACGCAGGCATGTTTATGATGTTCACCCAAAACCCATATGCCGTAGCAGGGGTATCGAGTATCTTCTTTATCATGTCTTACGCTAATTTTTGCGGTATGGTTATATTGGGTCGACCATACTAATTCACCTAGTTCGTAGTCCTTAAAAAGAACTTCGTCGGGGAGTAACTGTGGGTGAAAGTAACTATGACTAGTAGAACGAACGGGGACGTTATTCCTTATCATAATTCCTTTTATAAAGGAAGGGGAGCGATACATTGATTCAGCAATTTTATATATAGGAGTACCATCAAGATACTCTGTTATTGCTCGTATTGTTTCTTGCTCTGTTGCAGGAAGACCACGATTCTTTGCTTTCAATCTTCTAGTTAGCTCTTCCCTCTCTTTAAATGCTGTAATAATCTTTCCAAGACGAGTTGTATTATAAGAAATTCTTAATATACTACAAGCCTCTTTCTTAGTAATAGGTTTATCACTTTCTAATAGGCTAATTACATGACGAAGGTTACTAGGGGTTAGATTTTCGCTATCCTTTACTTTAACTCTTGCCATTGAATCTCCTATTAGAAAATAATAAAATTAGGGGGTTTGCTTTCCTTTCCACTTTATAAAGTGAATCTACTCCTGCCCCCTAAAACTTTTAAAATTAGTTAGCCCTCTACTGTTTGCCTAACAGCTAATATCTCTTGTGCTAGGTACATAGCTGCTTTACCTGATAGCTTATCTATGATATCCATATCGGGCTCTCTACCAGCGTCTGTAAGCTCACTTGCTAACTTAGCATGTGCCGCTGCTTTAGATACTCTCTTAGAAGTACCAGAAGCTCCAGAAGCCTTACTTGCAGGTCCCTTTTTAATATATACTCCTGCTTTAGTTAGTATCATGCGAACACCGTTAGGGGATTCCCCTACGTCGTCTGCTATTTCTTTTACTATTTCCATTGATGTTTCTGGAGTTGGGTCTGCCAACTCATATTGAGAAATTACATCTGCTTTTTTATCGTCATCCCATGCCATATTATTTTGTTCCTGTATTAGATTGTTTATCTTTCACTTTTTCAAGTATGTTTTGTAGTTTTTGGTCGTTTTTCTCCACTTCCTTATTAACAACATATTCTAAAGTAGAAATTATTTGTTTTAGTCCTTCAATATTTTTTACTAAAGACTCTTTTTGTTCGTACAATCGAGAGAGTTGAACTCTTTGTTGTGTTATTTCAGTTTCGTAGGGGGAGGTGGGTTCAGTCATATTTTGTTCCTTAGGTTAAAAAGCCCCATTAACGGATGGGGCAAAGCCGGGGTGTTGTTATCGAACTAGTGTCATTTTATCTTTGGAAAAGTTACGGTAACAACTTGAAAAACCATTATCTTTTAGCCACTTAGTCCTAGTTGTAAAAGCAGTATCTATATTTTTTTGTAGTTCTTGCAAACCTGTTTCTAGTTTATTTACGTCAGGGGCGTTCAATGATGTAACGTCCAAAGTGAAGTAGTTATTACTAGGGTTTGTTAGAATGATAGCTTTTCTATCTGTAATGTTTTCTGGCGTTTTGCGATATTGGAATTCGATTGTTTTCATCTTTTGCGTTTCTCGTTTAAAATTTTATTTTAATATATATATTATACTCAATTTTATGTAAAAAGTCAAGAAATATTTTTTTAATGTATATTGTTATTGTCAGGAACTAAATGTACAAATTCCTCTGCGTCCCTTGTAGCTTCCCCAGAAGACCAACCATTTGCTTCTTCGAGCTGTTGTATTCTTCGGTCTTGTACTTTTATCATGTTGCGTAGTATTATGTTAATTTCCCCTAACTCAGTTAAGGCATTTGTTTGTTCCTCAACAGTTTCCATAATATAAACTACAAACTTATCTAAGTCTTTAAGTACGTTAGATAGGTCTTTCTTTTTTGCCCACATATTAATTCTCCTTATTAGAATTTAGGTTAAATTACCAATTTTTAAAAAGATATTATACTATAATTTAAGGTTGTTGTCAAGTATTATTTTTAAACAAGTTTATTTTTTAGAGCGTCTATTTAAGAACCCTTGAGTTAGACCGATAATGAAATTTATACGAACTTTATCGTTTAGTATGGGATATACTAGAATAGGAATGACTGCGGTAGCAAGACTTATCCAAACTACTCCAGATAGGATTTGATTGTTTAACATGGGGTGTTTCCCCTCGGTTTCATACGCTAATAGTTGGATTGAGGGTCTAAATATAACCCACCAAGTTAATAATGCACCTGAAAGTGCGAATGTTGTATAATAATAAAGCCAATCCATTACGTTTTTCCTTTAAACTTTTAAAAGATATGTGCATCTTTTGTAATATTATAACAAATTATACACCAAAAGTCAAGGAATAAATTTCTCATCTATACTAAAAAGCCCTCCGTAGAGGGCTTAGTTTGACTACAATGAAATCCGTCTAGGCTTTAGTTCTTCTGGAAGATTGACTTTTAAATTAACAGTAAGAATACCGTTCTTTAAGTCAGCGTCAGCTACAGTCATGTATTCTGCTAACTTAAACTCTCTTGTAAAAGCTCTATTGCCGATTCCCTTATATACAAACTCAAAAGTCTGCGTTATAGGGTTAGTAGAAGATATTTCATTACTAGCGGGTTTTGCTCCGCTAATGGTTAGTTTACCATTGTCTTCTTCTACGGTTAGTTGGTCTTTATCCCACCCAGCCAAAGCTACCTCTATAGTATAGTTTGAATTAGAGTGCTTCTGTATGTTGTATGGGGGGTACTTAAGATTGCCCGAAACTCTATCTGCGTGTGAGAAGAAATCATCGAATCCTATCATCATGTCCCGAAAAGGGAAGTCATGCACTAATTGCGTTACCATAGAAGACCTCCTTATGCTTTAAAAGCAAAAGCGCCACCAAGAGTATTAACATACTTTTCAGTCGCTTCCGCAAGTGATTTAGCAAAAGAAGTTTCAGCTTCTAGAGCAGCCACTAAAGGCTTTGAAACTGTATCTTCAGTAACTACCGAATTAATCCAATCACGCTTAGCGTTTTGGACTGTGTCGATTAAAGTGTTTGTATTAAAAAGTTCTGTATTTATCATATTGTTCTCCTTATAAAGTAAGAATTGTGTGCTTGTCATCAAGCCACACGGGTTAAAAATGGGCATATGCCCGCCTAATAGTTGATAATCCCGAAGGCATTACTACTATTTATTTATATATATTATACCAAATTTCATCAAAAAAGTCAAGAATTATTTTTGTGGGGTATCGTCAAAAGTTAACATACCCTCGTTTTCTAAGTAATCTACGGCATCTTGTATACCCTTTTTTCTACCTAGATAGAAAGAGCCACTAGTAGCAATAATTATAAATATAAACATTACTAATTCAAAATCAGACATTTTGGCACCTCTTACTGTTTGGATGCCTTTTACAACGAAAAGTTCCGTGACTGAATACTTTTTTGGAAAGCCTGTTCTTATTAGCGTCCTTCCTTAGTTTAACACCGGGTATATTTGTTTTTCCCACATTTGCTCCTTAAATTGAATGAATAAAAAAGTGCCCTTCTATTTATTTAGGGGACCGAAGGGCGAGTCCCGCAGGATTGTTGTACTATCACAATTTTAAGGGCTGGGAGGAGTTCACCCACCTTATAAAGATTCCCCAAATACTTGGGTATATAAGGCACTTAGATTCCCTTGATAGTTAGGGCAGGTAGAACCTGTTTTATGTTTTCACAACAACGTCTAACCTTGCTTATTATATCTCTTGAAACTTCTTCGCTTAGATTTATTCATAGAAGAAGTTTTTATCCATCTTCTACCAATACTAGTTTTCTTTCTTGTTCCGAATTTTCTGTTTTTCATTTCTTAAAGATATATTTTGTATAACTAACTTATTAAAAGCTTCTGGAAGTATATTTTGCTTACTTGAGTACTCTATGCAACTATTAGTAGTCCGTAAAGGGGGAAAAATTGGACACCCGTTTTTGGCTTTTCTACAGTGGTCGCATAAATCAATCATCGTAGTGCTCCCCAGGAGCAAGCATATGTACCATGTTTAAAAGGGTAAATGCTCTACGCAACTTCTGGCATGTTAGTTTTGATGCCTCTCTATATCCTCTTGTATAGTATTTATGAGTATGCGTATCCTCTAAGGGGATGTTGTACTTTGCTACGGCTATTTCTACGAACTTCTTTCCTGCACTAGATATACCACCACATCTATTGTGGTAACTAGCCATCGCTCCTAAAGTTGCAGCCGTATAGTCTTCGTCCTCTAGTAAATATTCGGGGGAATAATCTAAATCCGAAGTGAAGGAAACACTAGAACATAGTAGAAGGGATATTAATAACAGCTTCTTCACGAGCTGCGTTCCTCCAACCATCCCACTAAAAGATGTTTCTCTTGTGTTCCTGTTTTTCTGGCTATCTCTTTGCCTTTAGCAAATAAAAGCATAGTAGGGATACTTCTAATATTATATCTTTCAGAAAGATACTTATTCTCATCAATATCTACCTTTATTACTTTAGTTCCCGGCCATACCTCTCTTGCAACCTCTTCTAATATAGGAGCCATTATTTTACACGGCCCACACCATTCAGCATAGAAGTCTACTAAAACCAGGTCTTTATTTAACACATCATATTCAAATCTATTATCATCTGACGCTATTACATAACTCATATAGTTTCCTCTTAAATTAAGTTGGAGGCTGTTGAGGACAGCCTGCCTGAACCTGTTGGTCTTAGCAACTAGCGTGTTTTACGTGTGTTCGCTACAACGATTTTCGGTTAAAGTCTAAACTATTTCAGCCCCATCAAGGTGACACTGGCACACTAAATGTGTGGGAGGAATGCAATGATGCACCAATGCCACGTTGGTGGAGCTGGCTGGTACTGCCCCAGCGTGCTAAAACCTCCAATTAGATAATACTTTGCGAATTTTTGCCACCAATACTTAAAATAGTAGAGGTGGGGGAGAGCTTCCGCGTCTGACTCTACCCCCTGCCAAGGCTACGTCTACTTTGGGGGTTTTAGAAGTTTACCCTAGGAGCTTGCTATCCTATAACTTCGAACATCTTTATTTTAGGTCGTGAAATGCTCGTACGATCAATCTTACTTATTTGTATCCCGGCACCTCGAGATAAAGCCTCCGGTTTTTAACTAATTACCTTATAAATAATAAGACCAACTATTATTTAAGTAAGTAATCACTACTTATGCTTAATCTTTATCGCCCTCGCTTCTGGGCAGTCTACACCCATACTTAGCATTATTAAGTCCTCACATAAAATAGCCTGTTAAAATTAGTTAAAATTTCCCATTTCAGAAATCTATTATACTTCAAATTAACCAAAATGTCAAGAAATATTTTTTAAAAGAAGGAATAGGTAATATAGTACTCCTGCCCATATAGTGATTAGTCCACCAATTAAAACTTTTACCATTAAATTTAGGTAGGGTACATTTGTTTGTTTCATAGTTTCACTCCTATAGCACGCCCCATACCTCTCAATACTTTTAATACTTTATCTAAATAAGTAAGTTGCTTTACTATAACAGGTTTACTAGGCTCTTCTATACCCACACCTTTTTTCGAGACCCATTTAACTTTAGTCATTTTATTTTATTCCTCATAACGATTAATTTCCACCACTTTGCTAACCACAATACCTTTAAGGGGTACTGTTCAGGGTTAGGTAGTTCATTTTTAAAGTAATCCATAAACTTTCGTAACTCTGCATCATTTTCAAAGTACTTTTCTTTATTCGTTCTTTTTATTACGCTCTGTTTCATAGTACTTTTTTGTGTGTTGGTAGGTATCTAATTTCTCCTCAGTAACTCCACACCAATTACAATCGCAACCGTCTTCTACCTTTATTATAGATAGTTCTTTAAGACAATAATGCGACCAAAATCTCTCTGGGTCAGGAACTTTTCTACTAACTGGGTGAACCTCTTTTAGTAATTTTTCTATTTTATCTAGTCTATGGGACACTTCGTCCATATAATCTAATATTCCTTTCATTTTTCCTCCTGTTTGTTATGTGGTTTTACCGAATGAAACACGGTTCCATACTCTCTCATGCCCGTAATATAGAAACATTTTTGTAAACACTTCTATACCTGCAATAGCTCCCGCCCACGTTAGTTTACCTGTAATAAACCAAGATATTATAAACGTATCCGTAGTTGCGATTACTCTCCAAGAAGTTGTTTTTAATGCTGTTCTATACGATTTTTCAAACATAATTTTTTCATTTTTTCTCCTGTTCTGGTACTTTTCTGTGTCGCCTTCTAGACTTACGATGCGCTTCCCACAGTTTAGTTACTTTTTCTTTTATATCCCAGTACGTAGGGACAAATTCCTTATTATCTTTCATTAAATTGGTTTCCTCTTGGGTGTGAAAGCCTAACCCCATTCTTACTACCTTTAGGGCAGTCTCCCAACTCTCTAGGGATGAAATGGATATGAGGCCACATGACTGATTGTCCCGCAGCTTCTCCTGAATTTTGACCTATATTAAAGGCGTCTATAGTACCGTCTGACATCCATGAGGAACCCCATGTATATGCCAATCTATACGACTCTAATAACTTTTCCATACTTCTACTTTTTGGTATGAACAGTAAGTGCCCTATTGAAACAGGGTGGTTATCTTTAAATACTGCTACATTATTTGTTTCATGTATGGGGGTGTCTTTAAGGAACCACGGGGTTTCTTTGTATTTCTTAATTTGTTTCTTCTTTCGTTTCATTATAAATCCTCTAAATTGATATCCTCGTCTAATGAGCTATCTATCGCGGCTACATAGTTTACTGATTCAATTTCTTGGGGCGCTGATTTTATGTGACTAGAATCTAAATAATTATTAACCCAGGGTAGTGGGTTTGTCTTCATTTTTACCCCGATTCGTTCTGGTTCCATACCTATATTTGTAATACGTACGGCAAAGATGTACTCCATATAATCTTTTAGTATAGTTTCATTCATTCCGATTAACGGAGAACCCAAACTAAACAAATGTTCTATCCAATCCATTTCTTCTTTATATGCAGTTCTGAATAATTCGTATATTTCTTCCTCAGTTTCTTTAACCACCTCTAAAAACCCTTCTGATTCCTCGGTTCTTAATAGTTTGATTACTCTTTGAAAGATATCTAAGTGAATCATCTCATCTCGTGCTATTAGTTTAAAGATATTAGAAGAACCTGCAAGAAGTTTCTCTGGTTGTTCTGAAAAACTCCAACCAGTAACAAAAGTTGCAAAGAATCTTATACCTTCAAACATGTTCAATATTATAGCACTCTTATAAATACATTTTTTAATTAACTTATCGTTAAGGATTTCCCCTTCTGCACTTTTAGAGAAAACTGAGTTAGTGTACCCAGAGTCCCAAGCAACAAGATTGGCTTCCCTACGATTTAGTATGTCAGTTACTTTATCTAGTTCTGAAAGTATAGAGCTTGCTCTTTTTAATACATACTCATCAGTTATTATAGACTCTATGAAGTCGTCTACATCATTAAAAATGGCTCTTACCATTTCAGTATAAGACTCAGAGTGTAATAACTCATTGTTTTGGTGGTTAGTTAAATATAACTCCCACTCTGGGTTGTTACTTAAACCTCCCTCACTAAACAATCTTAAAGGGCTTCTTCCAGCACAACTATCTAAAGCTATTCCAAATTTTAAACCTTTTTCAAATATATGTCTACCTGCAGCACTAAGAGAGTCGAAGTCTTTCTTCTCTTTTGATAAATCTATTTCATTCTTTGACCAATTACCAATAGCCCTTAGTTGTTCAGCAAATTCTAAAACCCAGGGGTACTTTGGAGCGTGATAAGTTTGTATGTTTCTATTACTACAATTTTCTCCTAAAAATAAGCGAGTATCCTTACTTCTTACAGTTTCCTTCGTATTGAATATTTTAGTAGTATTACCTGTAATCTTAATTTTATCTTCCTGTATCATGCTGTACTCCAATTATGCTTTTCTTTTTGAATGAGTCCTTCGGCACCATCGTATTCATCAATGTAGAATTCCGTGCCAGGTTTCAACCAAACAATATGTAATCCATCGACTCCACCAAAATATCCGTGTTCATATTTACTTTCGCAATATGCCTCAACATCTTTTGGGTCGGCATCGTCTAACATCATTTGAATCACTGTTGGTTCAAATAGGATTTGCTCTCTATTCTTCGAGTTGTCCCACGTAGACCATCCTGCACCATACCCACCAGATATTAATACACCAACATCACCATTTTTATTAAAATACTTTTTTATCTGTTCCACCATACTCCTGCTACTTGTAGTGTAACCCATCATTACCATTTTGACCAATGATATTCATGCGTTCTTCGTTATCTTCATAATTAACAGATACGGCAGCGTCGTACTCTTTCCAACAATCTTCTTCGTCTGTTTGCCATCCCTTTTTTGTAATGAATTCATCGTTCTCCAAAGGACCTCTTGATGATGGACGACCCTCTTCACCTTGATATTTCATGTCCAAGAACTCTTTTTGGACGTGTAGTTGCCCCATAATTACGTCAACTTGTCGTATTGTTGCTTTTGGGATTAAGTTAATAATTTTATCTAATTCTTTTTCTTTCATACTAATACACCTTCTCTATGTTTCCAACTTTCCAAGCCTTGAATTGTTTTGAGAACTTGACGTGCTGTTCTAATGTAATAGTATCTACATCTGCGGCTTTGTACTTATGTAGCCAGTCATTGTATGTCATTCGTTGTTTTTTCATTGTTTCTCCTTTAAATTTCACAAGCGCCACTCTCACAACTACTATTAGATAGTATGGTTTCACTTACATTTGATTTGTCTTTGCCTCTAATATAGTATAAACTCTTTAAGCCATACTTGTAGGCAGTAATTATATCTCGCTTCACTCTATTACTATCTAAAATCTTGTTAGGTAACTTAGTTAAATCATACCATTGATTAGTACTCATACCCTGGTCTATGAACTTCTGCAATATTGCCATTAATTTCAAGTATTCAGAAGAATTGTTAGAAGGCATATCCCATGCTTTCATATAGAACTCTTCTTTGTCATAGTCTGGTACTAAAGATTTTACTGTAAAATTGGACGCTTCATATGTGTCTGTTGTACTTTGAATCGGGTCTATTCCCTGTGTACTGTTAGATACTAAAGAGGAGGATGCTGTGGGAGGTATAGCACTTAATGCCATATTTCTAATTCCATATGTTTTAGCTCTTTCCCTTAAATCATCCCAATCACATTTTAAATCATTAGGAGTAATAAGGTCAACATTCTTATTATAGGTATCTATAGGCATACGTCCTCTAGAATAGGCACTTCTATTTGAGTATTTACAAGCACCTCTTTCCCACGCTAAGTCTACAGAGGCGTTTATTAATCCGAATTGAAATCTTTCTGCCCACTCATGAGTAAGTTTTTTCGCTTTATCTGAACCTAATTTTGCTTCATTTTTTGCTAAAAAGTGAGCAAAATCACTGATACCAACTCCTAAGAACCTATATCCTTTGGTAGGCCATTCTGTCGCATCCATTGGGTATTCTTGAATCTCTATTAAGTTATCCAGGAATCTCACCATTAGTCTTGTTAACTTGTCTAGCTCTGATATATCATTTACCTTTCCGAAGTTTACACAACCTAAAATACATAGGGAAATCATTCCCTCATTTAAGTCGTACTCATCAATATCAGAGTATTTTGTGTTCTTCAACCCCTTAAAAGTCATCTCTCTAGTAGGTAGGAATATCTCTGAACATAGGTTAGTTTGAGTTACTTTCTCATCAAACATACCTTGTGTATTAATATTATCAATAAAATGAATATATATCCTACCCGTGCCTACTCGTTCTTTCACTAATTTATCAAACACTTTAGTAGCAAGCAACGTTCTTTTCCTAATACTAGGGTCGTTCTCATACTGTTCAAAAGCCCTCTTGAACTTCTCTGGCTCTCCGTAGGTTTCAAACAGTAAAGGGACGTCTTCCGAGCTAAATAAAGTCCACGTCTCCTTCTTTAATACCCTTTCAATAAATAAATCTGGTACTCCAATAGAATAGTCTATAAACCTAGCTCTATTAGTATTAGAACCTTGGTTATTTTTGTACTCTAATATATCTATAATTTCCCAGTTAAAGATTGGGTAGTTTACAACTGTAGCTCCCGTTCTAAGACTATTCTGTGTGAATTGTTTAGAACTGGCTTCAACTGCTTTTAATAAAGGAAGTGCACCAGTGTGTTTTACGGTATTGTTTTTAACGGGGGCAAGAATACCTCTTACTGGCCCCATGTCTACTCCTATTCCTGCTCTGCGAGCCGTCATAAGACTTAAAGCATACTCAGACGCTAATATAGAGTCTGTGTGGTCTCCCATTTTAATTTTACAACAAGAACTGTACATTCTCATTTTAGTACGTACTCCACTTATAACAGGAGTCGGGAGACTTATTTTATCGTCCTTTAGTGCATCATATAGTTTTAAAATATGCCCCATAGGAGAATCTTCCATAGAGAATATAACCATTGCAATAAGCATAAAGGTTTCTTGTGGCATTTCTAGCCTTCTATTTGTTTTAGAATCCTTAATCAAGTACTTACTATCCATCTGAACAATGGAAGAATAAGGTCTAGAAAAGTCGTTATTATAGTCTATTTGGCTACCTAAATAATTGATTTCTTTTTCAGTATACCACTCTAATAACGCTGGGTCGTATAACCCACCATCTATATTTAATTTTATATACTCTAAGAAAGGAAGCGGTTCAAAACTTCCATACACTTCTTTTCTCATTTCTGTTACTAATAATCTTCCTGCAAAGATTGAATAATCTGGAGTATTTGTACTTATGTGCTCTGCTGCTGACTTTATAAGAGTTTGTTGAATATCGGAAGTTGACATTCCATCTACAAACTTTATGTGTGCGTTAATAGCCGTATCTGAAACAGATACATCTAATTCTCTGCCCAGGTCTTGTCTTTTACAATTCTCTAACATTCTATGAATGTTATCAATATTTAATTCCTCGGCTGTACCGTTTCTCTTGGATACTTTCATTTTACTCCTCTATTCTTTCGTTGATATTAACGACGTTCTCTCTTCCCACAGCTTCTTCACTGTAGGATACTAAATCCATTAACTCGTAATTTCTCATAATATTTTCTGCACCGAACTCATTTAAAGACTGTATATACTTATACTTACTGTCTAAGGGCATTGCGTCTGCTACATCTAATGCACTGCCATACGTCTGTATTAAACCTAAAGCTCGTTTAGGGCCTACTCCAGGTACTCCAGGAACATTATCTCCTGTATCTCCTGTTAGACACTTTAAACTAATGAACTCATCTGGCTCAACATCATAGTGTTCGTGCCAGTTAGTTGCCGTTATTTCTTTTCTAGTAACATAACTAAACCTAGAAACGGTGGGCGATATAAGCAAATCCCAGTCTTTATCAGATGAGATTAGCCATATAGTATTACTTGATTTCTTACGAGAAACTATATAAGCTGCAATATCGTCTGCTTCCACACCTTGGTATCTGAATATAGGATAAGACTCTTCTAAAAGTACAAGAGTTTTCTCGAAGTCTTCCATAAAATTGGCGAAGTCTTCGGCTTCTTGTTCTGTTTGTTGAGCGTACTTATCCCTCCTGTTTTGTTTATATTCAGGTAGTAACTGTTTTCTGTATGAGGAAGAACCTAAATCTGCGGCTATATACACACAACCTGCGTTATATGAGGTTGCTAAACTTTGCACCGTTCTTAGGTAGTCATCTGCAAAGTTCCTTTTCTTCTGATGTTTATACCTAAAAGCTAGGTTTAAAGCATCTACTATCATTATAGTATTGTCACTTTTGGTTATTAAATCTTTGAAACTTTTTGCCATATTGTACCCATATATTAAGTTATCTTTAAAAATAGGCAGGTAAGCACCAAAAATGTACCAATTCCCACTCTATTTGTTATAATTTTCAATTTTCGTGAATATATTATACCGAATTTTTACCTTTTTGTCAAGTAATATTTTTTAGTATCTGAAAGGACGCAAAAAATTTCCTCTTGACATATGGTCGTACTTAGGGTATAATGTAACTTGTTGGAATAAAAATTCTGACATAAGGAAAGTCGACCCTAAAACTTATTGTCGACACAGGTTTAAAAGGAAAATATATATGAACAAACTATTAATAATGGCTGCAGCCATTACAATATCTACATCATCAGTCAGTCAGGTTGATGTCACGGGCGAGTATGAGGGAACTCTTACTCAAAGCGGAGACTATTCACAGACTTTAGACTTAAAATTAGTAGGTTCTACCCCAGTAGGGTCAGTTACTGCTATTGTTGATGAGAATCAAGTTTTGACAGATTTATATACTACAGCTAACTTATATGGTTTGGACGTTACTTTAGGTAATCAAACTATTGATAAAGTTCCTAATACTAGCATTGTTAAGGCTTCAACTACGGTTGAGGGTGTAACAATTGGTGTATCAAAGGTTTCTGGTGGGAATGAATCTTTAGACGTATCTGGTTCAGTTGGTGGTATAGATGTTTCTATCGAAGACTTAACAAGGTCAGATAGAGAAATCACATTAGACTCTACAGTAGAGGGAGTAACTTCTACAACAGTCTACCAAAAGACTAGCACTGGTACTATACTAGACATTGACCTTAGCACTAAGGTTGGTGGATTAACACTAGAGTATGAACACGATAGAGCAGCAGATGATAGTTATTCTAATGGAGGATATGTTTCAGTACCTCTAGGACTAACTGGCAGTACAACTGTTAAGAGTGGAGTATCTCGAGCATCAACTGATGTTAAGACTTATTTACTTGAAGTATCACACGGTATTTTAACAGGTAAATGGGAGAAAGTCGGTGACGCTAATGGAGTGGTATCCGCCGTAGCTTCTATAGACTTCTAAACGCTTTAGATGATAAACATTAAACCCGACCAAGTGTCGGGTTTTTTGTCGCTACTCGAAAATTAAGGCTTTCTATACCTTAAATTATATTGCTATTCGGTTAAAAAAACTTCTTGACAATTTCCTGTAACTCTGGTATAATAAGATTTTAGAAATGAGAAATTTACATAAAATTTAAGGAGCAAAAAATAAGATGAGTCAATTTGACCTAGTAAATGATAAAGATGTAACAAATTATTTAGGTAACGTACACCCTTTAAGAGAGGCAACAGAAATAATAAAAGACCTAATTAATGGAGCGTACAGAGTAGAGAATCTACGTAAAGACGTATTAATAGCAGCAGTTCGCTATCCCGAGGGACGACAAAGCGAACTAAAACTGGAGGAAAGATAATGGCAGAAGTTCACGAACCGTATATTACTATTTATAAGCCTGTAAAAGGCTGGTGTCCTATACTAATAGCATGGGACGACAGTTTTGATGACTACATGCCTGTTCAACCAGGTTGGTGGGGATATGGAGATATAAATGAGGCTATCAAAGATGGAAAAGAGTGGGCAGAGCAAGAGGAGATGCCATTCCGTTTCGATCCAGAGGACTTCCTACCAAATTACAACGAAAGATTTACAGATAACGTCCCAGGAACTATAACCGTAACAGGAGCATATGGCAATAAGTACAGCTCTATAATTTCTGCTAAAAAGGCTTGGGACAACAATATTGACTTCAGAGTGACTGAAGGAGGTCCGTATGTTAACAAATCAGACTGGAAATCCTATGTTAATGGAAGCACCATTATATTTAAAGGATTTACAAGCAACTGGATTCTACAAGAAGGAGAAAATGCACAAATATAACAAGTGGGGATACACCAAAACAAACTGGGGCTACACTACTAAAGCATGGGGGTATAATGCCAAAAAGAAATAAATTTATAGGGAAAGATGGAAAAGTCTACCACGAAACTAATAACTTTTCAAATCTTTCACCACTTCACTACTGCACTGGTAATATAGGAGTCTGGGACTTCATAGTAGACCAGCAGATGGACTTCTTAGAGGGAAACGTAGTAAAGTATGTCGCCCGCTATAAGCACAAAAATGGAGTCGAAGACCTAGAAAAAGCACAAGTCTACTTAACTAGGCTTATTAAGGAACAAAAAATATTGGAGTCAGCGTAAAATGAATGAAAAATTATTAAAAGACATTAGGTTATGCTTATGGATTATTATAGCTGTATTGGCGGTTATATCTCATAGACTGCATAATCTTCAGGATTTTCTATAAGGAGGCACTATGAGTTCAATCGAAGAAAGACTAGAAGCATTAGAGTCTAAAGTAGAGATACTAAAGGAATTTCTCATAGATAAACAAGGAAAATCATTTAAATTCTACTCCGAACAAGAATCAAAGGCACTTGTAGAAGCACTAAAAGACATACCTTTAGGTCCTGAGGTGATGAAAACCTGTCAGCGACTAATCAAACTCGGTTGGAACGACCGTTTCGACCAACAACGTACAGCTTCCGCACTACGTTCTAAATACCTAAGGATTATAGGTGAAAAATAAATTTGACCTACTTTCTTTCATAAACTTTTTTCTGGGTGGTATTATGGGAATGGCGATAGCAGGCATCTTTACCCACAACCCGTATATTCTCAACTTATGGTTTGTTATATCGGGTGTTCTATTTGATAAGGCAATAAAAAATTACTGGGATTAACCTTCAAATTCATCCAACTTATCAAAAAAAGTTAACATCTGTTGCTCAAAATATGATATAATTATAGTAATTTATATAAATTGAAAATTTATTTAGTTTTTACAACTTGTACTAAGAAATCTTCGAGGTATCACTGAATCTGATTAATGAGCCTTAAAGCGAATTTAAGCAGATTTGTTGATGATATTGAAGAAGATTTTACTGAATAAATCTTTAATATGATAAATAGTCAAAGCCTACAATATCGTTCTAAAGCACACCAAATCTATCATTTCATACTTATCCTATACGAGTAAACTAATATTCAACTAAAGACAAGTTGTGGAAATTGTATCTGGGAAGGGTAAATTTCAATACGTATTACGATATTCCTTTAGATTTTTCATCGCCGTCGTTTAGCGTAAACTCCCCTCCCAGATAGGTATACTCCACTCTCGGACTAAGCTGAAATAATCTAACTCAACAAAGCCTCCTAGTTTACCAGATTCAACAAAATCCTTATTCTTTCCCTAATTCCGACACTCTTAGCAGAACTGGAGCAACATTGTCCTTTCAGGACACAATTTGCTCAATTTAGCGTAAACTTTTTTCAGTTATCACAAAAAAACCCCCAATTAAGGGGGTTCTCTATCGTTTAGCGTAAGT
>Ga0208013_1000469_pt1 | contig 22091 bp, 19 predicted proteins | sample 16_taG_FD_184091 | JGI IMG/M metagenome (GOLD analysis project Ga0208013, IMG submission 184091) | Marine viral communities from the Subarctic Pacific Ocean - 16_ETSP_OMZ_AT15313 metaG (SPAdes) (version 2) | ecosystem: Environmental > Aquatic > Marine > Oceanic | place: Pacific Ocean | collected...
TCGAGAGGTACGACCACTGCGCCCGACTCCTGCGAGATTGTGAGGAATCCGGTTTGCAAGTCATCCAACTGGATGCGGTTTTTCTCTTCGGCTTCGGGCTGGATGTCGAGCCAGTAGCCAACAAGCTCTTCGGCTGTCCATGTTAGGTGATAGTGGGCGACTGTGGCGGCGGCTTGTTTGAACACGGCTCGCCATAGGGCCTTCCGTTGTTCGGTGAATTTGGTAGCTTCCAAGGCTCGTCCCATAAGGGCGGCTTGGAATGGTGTAGGGTCTGCAACTTTCATTTGACTGGCGCAGCTGGGATTACGGTGTGAAAGGTCTTTGCGGTGCGGTTACCGTTGAGGTCTGATTCTTCTCGGACTTCCTCAACGACACGCACGAAGTCACCTACTTTTTTTCCTTTCAGGAAAGGGTTCGGCTTTCGGTCATCGCTCCATAGAGAGATGATAGTTGCGGTGTCTTCGGACCAACCTTTGAAAAGGGTAGCGTCCCCTGTTCTGGTTTTGATTCCGGCGGCTACTTCGACGATTTGTATTTCTGTGGTTTTCATTTTGTGTTGTGGGCTTCTTTGCCCTTTGAATCTCTATTTTACCGAAAAAATAATTTATTGAGATAAAAAAATGAATTATTTTGTAAAGATGTATGATAGCTTTTCGGCCAAACTAGGGGCTCGGAACGAGTGCATAGGTTGACCGTAAAAGGTAACGACTAAACCGAATACAGGGCACAATGTGTCGAGAAAAAGAAAACTTTAGGCGAAGGCCTAAAGGTTTCGGTAATGAAACAAAAGAGCAAACCGAAGGTTTGAGAACGACTTTTGTTTCATTATTTTCTCGATACGTTGTGTCATGTATGGTATAGGTTATACCGCTCTGCATACGCCTAGCGCTTGTGGATGTGATAGTTGATTACCGCGTCTGCGATGGTGAGCAACACGGAGCCAACCAACGAAGGCGCAAAGAGCACGAACAAGAAGTCGGGCCCGGTCCACCCGTTGATGACCGAGATGAGGAGTTCTGGGCCGTCCCATGCTAAGATGACGCTGATTATAAGTAACATGTTGAAGATGGTGCATATGGCGATACACCATATGAAGTTCTCGAACAGTCTGATTAGTGTTTTCTTCATACTACAATAAGTTATTTGATGTGATAGTCGATTGATTCTACAAGCTCATCACTTGTTCGTAGAAGCTGACGATGATATCGCCACCGAGTGTTTCGCTAGAGAATGTGAGCTTGCATGATTCTTCGCCGCGTTTCTTTGTGAGAAACGGAGTCGGAGAGATGTCATCCAACTCCCACTGGAAGCCAGACGTTTCGAGTTGTTCGACGAGTTGGTGATATAGCTCGCGAGGGATTGGGACTGAATCCCCGTTTTCCATTTTGAGGAGTCTAGACGATATTGTTTGTGCTTTCATTGTATTTGTTTTTGGGAATGTATTAAGCATACAACAATAAGTTACTCTGTGTGTGTGAGGAGAGGAGAAGAGACTTAGCTTTATGACTCTGTTAGTTCGTTCTTTAGTATCCGAGGCTCGCCCTGAGTGCGGACGTTTTACTACAAGACAAGCAGCGAGTGAGTGAGCTATTACCAATTGTATAGTGATGTGTTGAATTGGCCAACCCGATGATGGAGCCGTGAGTGAACGCTGAGTGGAGCTATGAGTGAGCGATATGCAAAAAACGTATGCAAGAACAAGAACGCCCGAACCCTCGGGTCGCCCTTAGTCTCACTAATGATTACGCATTGAGTGCGCAACGAGCTTAGCTCTGAGAATAAACTACAGGCGTAGCGCTGAGTTAACTCGGGTGATAGTCGTCTCGGCTGCGCTGGGTGGGCGCTGTGTGTCTTGTGGGTGCGCTATCGGCGCGTGGTGGGGGCCACCGGGGGTGCTCGCGCACCAGCGTGTAACGCTACCCCCTCAGATTTTTGCGTCAAAACCGCCGTCAATCTCCGCATGACGCGCGGGGGACCCCCTGAGCGCTCAACATAAGAAGAGGCCCAGAGGGCATTACACACAACACACGCGTAAAAGAAACAAATGGGGGACACAAGGTCAACCCCTAAGTGAAGAAAAACATGAAAAAGTGTGTTTTTGTGTTTTTTGTTTGACAAGGGGTTCGCTGTGGTTCACTTAGAGTGTGCTTTTTGTGGGGGAGTAAGTGTAAATTACCCTTAACCAATCCTACAGACCACATTCCACTACAGTTATAGGTCTAGGTGTTGTTTTTAACCTTCGTTGACTTCAGTCAGCTCTGAGTTAACTCAGAGTGTCCCCCCTGCGTCCATATATACCACCTCTTAAGATGGATGTTGTATAAAGGCTTTGTCGATACTCCTAACCGCAGGGATTGCTAGAGCCTCCACAGCGGTAACGACCTGTTCTTCAGTCTTTGAAGACATTCCGTAGTTAGCCCCACTGAGGTCTAGTGCACAATGCACCACTTCGTGGACAAGGGTAGACCTGAAGAGGTTTACATCCTTAAAACACGCCTTACTGATGCTGATTTCCCGGACGTTACCGTCGTATTCGCCAAGGCTTCCGTCAGGGAAGGACTCAACGATGTTAAGGGGAATGTCCATACCTGCTACCCGGAGGGTGATTCTGTCTTTGTTTATACCCATGTGGTTCCTTTGTTGCTGAAGTTGTCCATGAACTTTTCTAGTTCTTCTTTGAGAAGGTCTTGTTTGCGGTCCCCCATGCGCCTGTCGGCATCCTGTGCCATTTGTTCTGTCCAGTAGGCCACGGCCATGCTCAGGGCGTCGAGGCGGTCATCGTGGGTGATGGCTCCGCGTTGACTGGTGAGGCGGGAGAGCTGGTATATGAGTTGGTATTTGAGTTGTGAGTCGTTAGGGTAGCGCTGTGCGCTCTCGTAGTCCTTCTGGATGACCTTGGGGTCGATAACGAGCCTGTGTTGGTTCATAACAGGCTCAAGGGTGTCGATGATTCTACGTTCCTTTTGGGTGTTGTGTCTGACCTCCTCGATGGTGCAGGGGTGTATTTTGGTTAGGATGGGCTTGAACAACTCCACAAACATACCGTCACCGAAGTTACTCTCGACCACGATGGCGTTCACCTTGTGTTCCTTGGCTTTGATGGCAAGGGCTTTTAGGGTGTCGTCACCGTAGCCTCCTTGCATCCCTCCGCCGTCCGGGACGTAGAGGTAACCGTTGAGCATTTTGACAACGCTGAAGGCTGTCTCGTCTTTTCCTCGACCAGAGGGGTCAATGGACATTACAGAGCCTGTGTATGGGATGTAGTCTCCAAGGGTTTGCATGGGTCTGTAGAAACGGTCCCCTGAGAGCCCTACGTTGGGCACAGAGGAGTCCCACTCCAAATTAGGGTCACGGGCCCACACAAGCTTCTCGGGGGCCACTGTGGGGTCTACAGACATCACTACGAGGTCGCTGGTCTTAAGTGGGTATCGGTCTAGGTCACTTAGGCGGGTATCCAGCATGAACTGCATGGCAAACCCGGTGCGACCGTAGGAAGCTTCTCGCTCCGCTAGGTCGATGTCGGAGAACCGTAGGGGTTCGGTGGACTCTCCTTCAAGCTCGTCCTTGACGCAGTAGTCGCTTACGGTTCCGTCGTAGGATGTCTCGTTTGTCTTCTGGGTGATGTATTTGGCTGGCCAGATGCGCTTCTTGTAACCCCGCTCGGTGAGCTTGTTGTAGATGGTGTCTTCGCACTGAGGGGTTCCCAGAAAGAGTATCTTTGACTCGTCTTCGGGCTTGATGATGGCGTCGAACTCCTTGACCTGCTCGCCCAGCTTATCGCGCATCCCTTGGGTGGCGCTGTTACCAACAACCTCAATATCGTCCGCAACAATGATGTCAGCTCGGGAGCCCGTCAGTTGAGACGTGACTCCCAAGGATTTGACGGAGGGGGCGTGGGAGGCGGGGGCTGGTCCGACATCGAAGGAGATTTTGGAAAATCGCTGTGAGGCGGTGGGTCTAAGGTGAGCGAGAATAGGGAGTTCATGGATGAGTCTAAGTGTAAAAGTGCTGAAGTCATCTGCTCTTGTCTTTGAAGCAGAGACGACAAGTATGTTTTTGCTTGGGTCGAGGAGGAGTTGGTGCACAATGTATGCAGAGCAAATCCAACTCTTACCGACTCCCCTAAAGCCTTCGATAATAGCTCGTCTATCTCCTCCTTGCATGTATGCGGCGATTTCATATTGAATAGGTGTGGGGTTGGGGAGGTTTAGGTGCTTCCAGACAATATACAAGAAGTTCCTAAAGTCTTTTATTTTGTCTGGAATGTCCACTATTACTTATTGTTTCCTCGGTTCTTCTTCTTACTCTGAATCTTCAGGTTACTCGCCCCGTTGTTCTGAGGGTTACGGTCTGCGTGATGCACATCCTTACCCTGAACCGCCTTTTTGCCTCTCTTCTTGATGACAAGACTACGGGCCTTGTTACGACCAGCCCGGCGCTTCTTCTGTCGCGCTGTTTTGTGGTAGGTGTCGTATTCTTTTCTGTAGTTTCTAGCCATTGGATGCTGCGTCAAAGGGTAAGATTTCTGCCAGTTGCTCCAGAGGGTTGCCTTTGGATAACCCGGCGTGGATGCCGTTGTCCTTCAGTAACTGCCTAGCAGCGTTGAGGTCGCTTGGTGCGGCCTCGCCTGACTTGATACGTGCGATAAACTCGTCAATAAGCAGCCCTTGGAGGGCGTTGAGTTTGTCTTCTTGGGTTTCTACTTCGTCTTGCATTCCTTGAGAATTCTAATGAGTAAATAAAGTAAGCTCAGTAAGCCTACCCCGATACCAACGAGAGCGTTGATGTCCGATAGCGTAAAGGTTCCTAACATTCCTACGATGCCTACTGCTGCTGGGGTGTGGGTGGAGTCCATGGGTCTATTATGCTAGTTTTCCGTGGACTACGAAGGCTATAGAAGCCCCATCAACGTTTGTTCCTATGTCGAATTGAGTAGTGCTTATGATATTTACTGTGACTCCATAAGCAGCTGTGCCGTACTCATCAGTAGCACTCGCTAACTGTTCCTCGGTAGCGGTTACGACGTAGTTTTTGTCGGCCATTGCGTTAGACAGAGTTACTCGGGTGAAGTCCGGGTCTCCGTCCACGGGGTCGCTATAAGCTGACGGAGCAACACTGGTAACATTGTAATCACCTGTGACCAACGCGGTTGTCCCTCCGGTAGTTCCTGCTAAAACTATACGCCCATAAGCCTTAGCAACACCGGGGTGGTGCTTTAGAGTCGATGCAACACAAGTCTTGCCGTTAGACGCCTCGCCTTGCATGTCAGCCTTCTCCGCAAGAGAAGAAGCTGGAAAGGTCAAAGTCTTCGACGACAGGTCCAACGTCGAGGCCAGCTTGGGAGCTGTGACCGCACCATCGTCGATTTTATCTGTCTCTACGGCGTCAGCCGCCAGCTTATCAGAGTTGACGCTTAGGTCTTTGATTTTAGCTGTCTCCACAGCGTCGGCAGCCAGCTTACCTGCTGTGACGGCTCCGTTTAGGATTTTAGCGTTCTCGACCGCGTTGGAAGCCAACTTAAGGGCTGTAACCGCGCCGTCTACAATGTCATCAGTAGCTTGGAGTGTCCTTGTTCCGCTTGCTGATGCGTCTTCAACAGCTTCCTGAGAAGCAAACAACGCCTGTCTGTAAGCGGTGTCCAAGTCAGACTCTGAAATACGAGAGCCAGACTGGAAGTCAACGATAGGGCTAAGTGAGGTTGACCTGTAGATTCTTGCTGTGCCACTTGTAATTTCTGTGCCTCCGGGGACAACCGCAGGAGACATAGTAAATGGTAAGTTATCATCAACAATAGTTACCAGCTTGGTCACTGGGTCTACACTATCGATAGCTATAGACTGGTATTCACCGCTTTCTTTGAAGATTAACTTGATGTCATCCTTAGAGATGTAATCAAAATCAAACGGACCGAAAACTTTTTGGTCCCATCCGTTAAGTCCTGTGGAATACCCTAAGCCTTGTAGGGTTATTGTATTATATGAATTTGGCATGGTATTTTATCTTAATAGTTCAGCTAAGTCAGCTCTAAGTTCTTTGAACTCTCTGTGGGTTTGGCGTCTAGCCTCTGCTCTGTATCTGTTAATTACTTTGGTAATTGCTTTAGACCTCGGGTGGTCTCTATGTCTGTTTTTTTCAGTGATTGGAGGAAGACGCTGGTAAGCGTTCGATTCAATTAGCCTCCTCAAGTTTTGACGAAGCGTTTTCTGAGCAGGACCAAGCTTAATGGTTCCCGAAAGCTCCTGCATACGGTCGTAAGCAGTTTGGTCCTTATCGTTCCTGTAGTCCCTATAACTAAGACGGTTTCCAGCGATGTTACGCACGTCTCCCATAGGTTTACGACCAACCGCTTGGTGTTCAATCTCAATATCAACAATGTCGTTGGAGATTTCAGAAGAGAAAAGAGGGTTGATTCCCTTCCTAAGCGACCCGGTGTTGTCCTTGCTTTTTCTGCGTATTTCACCAAAGGCGTTCCGCTGTGGCATGATTTTTCCTCCGGGTCGCATAGACTCGGGTAGACGCTTACGCATCTTATCCAATAAGCCTCTAGCTTCTAAGATAGCAGGTTCTTCCTCAAAGACGTTCTGGGACCAGTTGAGTCCGTTAGGAACGAAACCACCTAAGATGTTTCCTCCCACTTTTTCAAAGGATTCGGCTGGCTTCTCCATTACGTCCAGAAGCTCACCTAAGTTCTCAATGTAGGATTTCTTCATCGTGTTGTCAGCAATAGACGTTGCAATAACAGAAACGACTTGAAAGAACTCATTTTGCTTTTCTTCAAACTCCTCCTCGTCCCCGAACTCGCTAACTCCGGTATCTCTCATGTCGGAAAAGCCTTTTGAAATATCCGCCATCATACCAAGAGTAGTAGCAAACGGGTCGAGACGTTGGTAGCTGTGCCATTTGTCGCCCCACTTAATAGCGAATGGAATCTTACCTGTAGCAGCCCAAGCTGCGCGTTTACCGGGGTCCTCTGGAGGAGAACCCGTGATTCGCTCTCCAAGGGCTTCGATGTTCATAAGTAAAGCTCCTGTAGACAAGATACCTGTAGATAAGCGCCCAACAGCTTCGGCTGATTTAATACCACTCTCGTTTTGAATGAGGTTCAAATACTTTTGAGCATTTTCTCGGGCTTGCCTCATCTCGCCAAAATCTGCTTTTTTTGCGGCATCATCAGCAAAGGTTTTCGCGTCAAAAGCTTCAAAGTCTTTCTTTGTCTTACGCACGTTTGCTATCTCTTTGACCAGTTTAACCGGCCTTGGTATACTGCGACCCAAGGCGAACAAAAGAATGTTTGAAGGTGTCCTAACGAACGGAATAACAAAACCCATCCAAGGGCTCATTTGCGCCATTTCTCCGGTCTTCTTAAAGAACGTATTGGTAACTTCGTTAGTAAAGGTGTTTACAAGAGCCCAATCTTTACCCGCTTCGACCAGCGCCTCTCTTTGGGAAAACCCGATGCTGTCGTCATATACAACATCTTTTACGCGTTTGAGTTTATTCGTATCGTAGTGGTCTTTCATGTAACCATTGATGAACTTCCTCTCGTCGGTGATGTCTTCTCCAGCCTTACGAGCTGCTACAAGAGCCTCCACTGCTTCGCGCCTTATGTTTTCCTCATTACGAAAACGACCCTTTGCAGTAATAGTAGTATTGAATCCGTTCTGAATGTGTTCCGCTAGTTTACCGGGTTCTCTGTGAAGACCTTTTTGGTATCCGTCTACAGCAAGAGACGTCTTGATACGCGCTCGGTAGCTCATCTGTTTGAAGAACTCATCACCCACCATCATTGCGCGAGTGGGATGCCTAACGACGTGTCCGATGAAGTTGAAAGCGGAACGAAGAAGGGTTCCGTCAGGGTTATCTACTCTAATCTCTCCTCCTTTTTTTAGCATACGGTCGTCCCTGAATGCAGTAAACCCGGTGATTGACCGGGCTTCATCATCAATTCCTGACTTCCACGCGTATTTAACAGAGTCTTTGAAACTCTGGACGTCAAACATAGCCCTAAAGTTAGCCTTAACTAACTTGACGTTACCTGTCATAACGCCCCCTGCGATTGACTCAATGTGGCGTAAGGGAAGAACGAGCGCTCCACCTAAAAAGTTCACAGCCCAAGAAGTAGGGGAGCCTAGAATAGCGTTGTAATACCACTCCTGAGAAACAGCGAGACCTTTGCGCCCCGCTAACGTCCACTGAGATAAACCTCTATTGACGCCTATTTGGTTAAAGTCCTTAGCCATTTGGTTCATGTCTAATACCTCTCCTGAGTTCTTAAACAACTTTTGAAGGTCTTTGATAATTCTTTTGTCGCTGAGATTACCCCTGTTCTGTCTCCGGTAAATCTCACCTTGTTTCTTCATGGCGTCCTCCAAAGCTACTCCTAGAGTCCTGTGCTGCCCGGCTATGTCCCTACCTAGAGCGCTTTGTCCTGTGAGGTATAGGTCATTACGCTGTCTCATTCCAAGCGACAACTGAGTTCCAAAGTCAGCCCAGATTTCTTGAAGAGCTGTCCAGCGGTCCATGGTTGAGAAAACCTCCGTCATCGCCTCGTCTTTGTTTAAGACGGCCGCTCCTTTTGGAGTCTGCACTTTGGCGGTTCCGTTTTTTAAAGCATACTCGGCGCTTGCTACTTTATCTTTTAAGTCTTTTGCGACGCCGTTCAAGGCGTGGTAGAGAGTTTCAACTTCGCTTCTGAAAAGCTCCAAGTCCTTAGTTCTACCTCGGAATACGGATAAGTCTAGTTCTCCCTTACCTCCTGCTGCCTCATAACCACGATTTGCAATTTTGCTCGTTTCCTCGTAAAACTTTTCTTGAGCCTCTTGGCTCATTTTGCCTTGCTTTTTGCCTTGTTTACTGGCCTTCATAGCAACCTTAGACGCGTGCATAAGAAAACCACGCATTTCAGGAACACTATTTAGAACCCTGACGGCGCTAGCCATTGCTCTAGGGTTGGTTTTGTCATACAACCCGGCTTCTTTAACTGTCTTGGCTACGTGGTCGTCGATGGTTTCTATTAGGTGCTCTTTTCCACCTGCCTTAGACTCGTTTACCATGTCCTTAGCAATGGCTCGCTTAGTTTGAAGAGTAGAATTAGCTCCTGTCACGCCGCGACTCAATAACCATTCATCGAGTTGTTTTTCGGTAGCTTTATCAGGGTTGAGTTTTCTTGCGGCTTCTTTTTTAGCGTTCCAACTTTTTCTTACATTTTCCTGCGTGGCTCGCGAGGCGGCTCTCTCTGCTTTGGTTTGCGCCGGGAAGGGGTCGCCTTTAAGGTCAATGTCGTTGTCGGGTTTGATGACGCGTGTGCGTCCTTCGTTTCCTTTCTTGATGCTTCTTTGCGCTGATTCGGAAAAAGACTTAAGAGGAACTCTAGCGACCTTTGCGTTTTTTAGTTCATCTAGCTCAGCCTTACTTAAGTTAAACGATTCAAGACCGTCAAAATCAAAAGCTTCCACTTTAACCATTCCGTCTTTATCTAAAACTGCTCCAATGTTTTTCCCTCCAATATCTGTCTCCACTAGTCTTTTTACGTAAAGTGGATTGCTTTCTAGGAGTTCTAGTAATAGCTTTTTATCTTTATCGGTCTTTCCTACGATTTGACTGACCTCAACACCAGCGGGTCTTTGTTTACTCCCGTAGGCTATGACATTACCTGTCTCATCCCGAAGCGGAATAAATACAGTATCTGAGACAAGGTCAGGATTTGCTTCCCTAATCTTTTTGAGTTCTTCAGCTTGTTTTCCTAATATCTCCACAGTATCAGCAGTGTGAAACTTGTAAAAACTCTGGTTCGCTTTATTAAAGAAGACGAGCGAATTACCTGTCCTTACGTGGGTCAATGAACCTTCAGGAAGGCCGAAAAGGCGACTCGCCGCAGACTCTGCTCTAGCCTGTTCAGCCTCTTTTCCTTTGAAAAATTTCCCGCCATGAGCAGAATGCTCGCGAGTTAAATCCCCCAACTCTTTTCCTGCTTCCATGTCAGCCTTCAAGCCCTTTTCGAGTTCTGCGTCCGTCACTGTTCTAGCGGAAGACGGAAGACCCGCTTCCGTGTCGCGAATAGCCTCCTGAACACCCCGAGGTCGTGTAGTTTCGCTAAGAGCTTCTCCAGTTTGCTCCTCCCAATCTGTTGCGTTTTTAAGGTCGTTGTTTCGGTGAGCTGATTCCTTCAAAGCTAATGCCTCGTTAGGCGTTACCTGAAGCTCTGGGTCATTCAGAGCGTCGTTAAGGGCTTTGAATTCGTCTACTTCTGCTCCTTCTTTTAGTTGGAGTTTTACGTTTGCGTTTTTACGCGCAAAGACGCCAAATATTTTTTGCAACGCACTAACAGCCTCCCCTTGTTCTGGGGTTTTAATGGCTGATTCAGATGTCACTTCAACCGCCTCCCTCTTGGGCCTTACAGCTCTATATCCTTTACCTATACCGAGAAGTCCGAGACCAATAACCTCACCAACAATAAGACCCTCTAAAGCAAACTTACCACGCTCGATTAGCTCGTTACTGTTTTCGTCGTCAGGGTCGTAAGCCAACCAATTAATAACATCTTGAACATGTCCTCCTCCGCTTTCGTGTGTAGCCAGTAAGTTCGCAAGACGTTGCTCCTCCCCTTTGAAAACGAAGAACTCAGAAATAGCACCACCCGTGGCGAACTTCACGTTAGTCTTTGTAGCAGATTTTAGTCTGCTCAAGTTCTTCATTGATTTAGCAGAGAGGCTGAGTTGGTTCTTAGAGAAACTCTTGATGGCTTCTTTGCTTTTAGACAATGTTGCTGCTGTTCCTTTTAACTTAGAAGCCTTTCCTATCCAAGACGCTGCCTTTACACCGGGAATAAACCCAGTAGCAAACTGAACAATAGATTCGCCAGCTTTACCTACGCCTGTCTCCGGTCTTCCTAACCATGATTTCTTTCTGTCGTAAAAATCCCACAGTCGGTCCCCGCTTACAAAATCAAAGAAATTCCAAACACCTTCTACTGCTCCTTCTACACCACGCGGTAGAGACATTGCAATTTCTTCAGCGTAGTCTCCCGCTGTAAAATCTTTTTCTTGCGGCTCCGCCTCTTCTTGGGGCTCCGCTTCTTTCTGGGGCTTGTCTTTATTCTCGCTAAAAAGAGGCTGTTCTACTGGTTGCTCAAGCTCTATTTGCTCCTCTTGCGACGGTGGTTGAACCTCTTCTTCAATAGGTGCTTGCGGTGCTGCCTCCTGTAACTGCCCAATCTGGCTCTGTTGTTGTAATCGGTCAAACGAGTCCCCTTGTAGGGTTGCTCTGTCGAATGAATCTAATTTATCAGTCATGTTCGCTTAATTGAGTGTTTACTTAGTCTTGGCTGTTCTTTGGTTGGAGTAATAGGCGTTGTTATACTGAGCCTTAAGAAAACTAAATGCGTTGTCGTAACCAAACGCGCTACTCACTTCTTCTAGCTCCTTTATGCTCAAACCTACTGCTTTTCTTATCTTGTCAACGTCATTGAATGTTGGCTCTGAGCTACCAAAGGGTAAGCCTGTGACTGGCGGCTGATTTTCTTTAAATACATCATGACGAAGAGTTACGTCTCGGCTTATGTCGTTGTTCCAATCCGCATGCGTATTGACGTTTCCGTCAGCGTCGCTAGAAATATGAGAATCTAACGTTGCAACACCCGAAAAATCGAAGTCGCCGGGTCCGGGTTTCTTATAGGGTTTTATATTTAAAAAATCATCTCCCATCTTAACAATGAAAGGTGTTCGTTTTCTTCTGGACCAAGGCTGAAGAGGGTTTACCGGAGCAATTCCTGAAGCTAAACCTTTTATCTCTTCTATTGTGACTGAGGTTGAATAGTTAGCTTCTGCTGCTGCGTTCATTTCACCAATCAACCCCTCATAGTGTTTTTCTACATCTTTTGTCCAGAAAGAGCGTCCATATAATGCTAGACGTGTTGATATATCTTGAACCTGTTCATGCGCGTCCCCTCCTTCTTCAGTGTATTGCTCCATTCGCGCCTTAAGTGCTTTTTTGGTGCTTACATAAGTCTTATTAAGTGCTTTTGCTTCTTGAGAGCTTTCAGCAAAAGCGTTGCTTAGAACCAAACCAGAGGCTACTTCTATTGCTCCTTGACTTAATCCCAGCTTAACAACCTCCTCGAAAGTCATAGTAGGATGTTCGTTTTGTAGTCTTTTAAGTCTTTCTGTCGGGACTAAAGCAGCATTTGGTAGTAGAGAACGTCTGTCCTCGGCGTCTCCATCTAACTTTCTTGCATACTCTTGGTTTGTTTTAGCATGTTTGATAAGGGCTCCAGCGAGGTCGTCTTCAAGGTTTTTGCTTAGCTCGTTAAATCCCTCTTTGTAAGCTTTGGTGAAATCGTCTTCTGTTGCATCTTTTGGTAGCGAGGCTAAGACTTGGTCATTTAAGTTATTTAGGTCCCTTGTGTAGCGAGTGATAACCCCAGTCGGCGTCCCGTTTACAACTGCTGTCAGGTCGTCTATCTCGCCCACCATGAACCCCCCACCAGAGTCCTTCAGACCCGGTGTTACTAGTGTGCCTTCAGATTCAAACCCTTTAACGAAATTAGAAATTAAACCAGAGATGCTTACAGAATCACCGCCCGGAAACGAGTCAACACCGATGCCGATTTTCTGTAAAACGCGTAAAAGTCCTTCCCTCCTGTCGAGCCTTGGAAGGTGCGGAACTACACGCGCCATCAGAACGTCAGTCACAGCGTCTAACCTGTCTCCACCTCCCTTAATCCCGTTGACTAAGTCAAAGGCGTATGTATACAACTTATCATCTGTGATTTGTGCTATTTGGTCACGCAACAAAGGAAAGCGGTCAAGTAGTTTTTCTCTGAGTTGGTCAGGAGTTTCGTTTACGTCTATGAGGTTCGCTGTCGCCAATGCTATATCTTGAGGAGACATACTTGTACTTAATTTAGGTAGTTTATCTGCTGTCTCTTGCCAAGCCACGGAAAAAGCACTGTTTTCCTTTTTCACCTCGTCGATAGCCGTCTTCTCAACCGTTTCCTCAACTTGAGCCTGAAGAGAATCAAACTCAGGAAGCTCTTTGAATGGTCTATTGTTGATGTGAAGTTCATCAGTCACCTCATCGAAGAACGCTTGGAACTTAACAGCTCCATCGTGTGTGCGAGCCATCATTCCATAAAGACCGGGAGTTGATGGGATTCCGCGAGCAGGGTCACCTTGAGTTCCAAACAACACTGCCTGAGCCTTTGCTTGAGACATACCCGAAAGTTGTGCAAACCACGGAGCCTCGCCTATCAATCCTTCTTGACCGGGACTCAACTCAGCATACGCTTTCATGGCTCCAATCATGTTTTGCGTGTTGAGAGTCTCTGATTCATCCATGAGCGCACTTGCTAGTATAGGATTCTTAGCGGCCCTTAAGCGGTCTGTAGCTTGAATAAACCCTTTACCCAACTCGCCTTCCGGGTCGAGCTTTTTCAACAGCATGAAATCACGCAAGGTTTTCTGTGCTAGGTCAGTCGCCTCTTCGCGAGACAGACTAGCGCCGTTGGGGTTGTCCGCTAAGCTCTCTATGAGTTCTTTGGTCTGCTGTCTGTGGTATTCATCATACTCTTCCGCGTAGGTAGCTCCAAGGAGACGCAAAGCTCGTTGCCCGTATAAAGGAGACTCGGTGTGCTCTCCGGGGTTGGCTTTTTCAACACCAAGCTCCGCTTTGGCCACTTTGGCTTTTTGGCGTCGGACTTGGTCGTTCGCCTCCTCAATCATCTTTTCAACTTGCTCGTCGTTTGATTGAGACAACATGTAGTCCCACGCCGCGTCGTCCCGGCGAGTCTGAGCTTCGTCTAGCGCTATGGACTGTTGCTTGACTGTTTCATCAAGAATGTCTCCTTGAATCATAGCGCCCTTGAGTTTAAGGTCAGCGTCTTTACTTGCTATTTCCTGTAGGTTAAGCTTGCTCTGTAAGCTGTCACCTTTTAGCTCGGCTTGTTCTTTCTGTGCTTGGTAAGCACTGAACTGACCTAAGATACCGCTCACGGTCCCCAACGAATTAGACAACCTACCTAGACTGGTCTGAGAGATTGGAAGAGGCTTTTGAACTCCAACTCCATAAGTTCCTGCTTGACGAACAGAAGAACGAAGAACGTGCTCCCGCTGCATTTCTTGAGCTTGCTGTCTCTCGTCGGTCCTGAGAAGAGCAGAAAGGGGGTTTTTCTTAGTTGCCATAGTGTATTATCGGGATGTGTTTTTGCGCTGGATTCCGAATAGTGCTCTATTGGTTTGGGCGGTTCCGGTTCTAATTCCAGCGGCTGTTCTTTGCTTACCCAAGTTGTTGACTTGTTGCTGAGTATTTCTGTAAGCCTTCTCTGCTGCTCTTTCTTGACCTCTCATGACTCCGCGACTGAGATTAGCATTATCTGTCTGCATGTCATAGAGTTCTCCTTGCTGGTAAGTGCCAATCATACTCCCTGCGGTCCCTAAGATTGTTCCTAAGTAATCAGGCTGAGCGATGGGTTGATTGATTCCAATCATGTTAGTGACATACTGCTCACCAGAATTAGCAAGCCCAAGTCGGCGTGATGAGTCGTTTAAGCGAGCCTGTAAAGCCAAAGCGGATTGGTAATCTGCATTGCTTCTTTCGAGGTCTTGCAGACCAAGACCCACGGATGTTCCTGCTACATTGACTGACTCAGCAGCGACGGTCCCAGTGGAAACTGATGCTTCAGATTCGCGTTGAGCCTTAAGCGCCTCCTGAGCCATTGAGGTTTCTTCCTGACTCTGCTGCATACGCTCAGAGCGCATGGTCATTTGCTGTCGCTGCATTTCGCGAACAGAGGCGGCACTTTGAGCGGCTTCTTGCGCTTCTGCCTGTTGCTTTTGGGCTGAGATGGAAGCAATTCCTTGCGCGGCCTGAATGCCCATCATTGCCATTGTTAAGGGTTCACACATGTTACTTTGTTATTTTGAATTTTCTGAAAAGTTCTTCTTTAATTTTTACGGGTTCTCCGAACTCCGCACCACACCATTTTAGCCATTTGATGCACACAAGGTTATCCGTATGTATCCAATTAGACACAGAACCATAATGACTAGCTAAAGACCAGACCCATTTCCTGCAATGCTTTAGAAAGTCTTTTGCGTATCGTTCTACTTCATTAGTCCCTAGCATCCAGATGAAAGGCTCATGGAACTCTCCTGCTCCGAACATAGCCATGACTTTGTCATCCTTGGTCATAACGGTAAAGCTCATATCGCTAACGTTCATAGACGACTCAACAGCTTTTGATGGCGCTGAGCCAACGCAAAAGCATTCAAGTTTGTCCATTTCCCTCATACCCTCAGTAAGCTCTTTAGCGTGCTCTTTGGTGGCGATGAGAATGGTATGTCCTTCGGGTGTTGTTTCTACTACACTAGCCATAGCGTCTGGAGCGTTGATGAATGAATGACTCAAACTCTGCACTTTGGAAGTTAGAGGGCATGGCCGAGGAGTTTTCAACGGTAATGGTAGTTTGTTCAGGGTCTGAGAATACAGGGAATCGAAAACGTCCCGACTCTAAAACAGAATTACCCTCTATGGTATGCTGCACGATAGAGGCGTTGAACTCCGCAGTCGAGGTGTTTCTTAGGTCAGGTGTGACTTTGACTTCAAAGTGTGCCGTGTCCTCGAAAAATAGCGTTCCTCCACGCACTCGCATTTTACCATCGGTGCGTGTCATGTTCTGCCCGGCCTGTGCTTTGAACAACAACTTAGAGAAAGTATACTTCATGGTGTATTTAACCCCAGCATAGAGCGACTCAGCGACGCCAGTCAATCCCCCGCTAACGGTGTTGTTTTTGAAGGTAACAACAGTCTCAGAGCCGTTTGGTGTGGTCTCTAGGTTTTGAATAAGAAGACCGTCTTTGGTGTAGACTTGTAACTCCTCGTCGTCCTTGAGCAAGTAGGGTAAAGTAAATGTTGGAACAGCTATAGTAGCGTTGAGAGTTACAACAACACGTCTGTCTAGGTTCGTGTTGTATCCTTCAGGGTCTCTCTGTTTGTTACCCATGCTTATCTTAAGTAGATGCGTCTGGTTTGTGTCGGAGATAGACTGAACAATATACAACTCAGATTCGATGAACGTAAGACCCCTGATACCACCACCGCTTACGGTGAACTTACCCCAAGAGCTTAGAACTTTCTCGTTTCCTTTGAAGAAGTATTTGTAGACGTAGACGTCGTTACCATCAGTAGTAGCCATTAGACTCTCTGCGCTGGACCCAGAAAGAGCCACAAGACCCCCTCCGCTAGTCTTTGGGATATACTGAGGAACGTGAGCTGTGATTTCGTTTGCGTCAAAGTTGTCGGTATTTGCGTTTACAGTGAACTCACGCACTCCCATGAAGTTGCCTCGCACAAACGGGAAGTAGATATACGAACCAAGACCAATCGGGTCTACCGACTTGTCGTATTCGTATTCTGTAATCTGGTTAAACGAGACAGTCTTGGGTGTCAACAAGTCTCCGCCTCGGAGGACAAACTGACTGAAGTCGGAGAACAATATCAAGTTGTCTTGGAACGAAATGGCAGCTCTAAGCTTGGTCACCTTGTCAGACGAAAGGGTGGCGTCGATTGGGTCTCCGTCCAGCAGTGTTGTAACTGAAGTCCGGTAGAAGTTGTATCGTTGTAAGTCCAACTCACTGTCGTAACCTCCAAACTTCACTTCACTCATGGAAACCGACGAGTTAGACAAGAAGCCTAGACGACTCTTGAACTGGAACACCCGTTGAATGGTATTACCAATAAAGGAAGGGTCGGGGTTTGACAGCTCATCCCCTGCGTCCAGCTTATCCAAAGGCATGTGATTCAGCTCAAATGCGTTTACGGCTGTGCTCTTGAGAATCAAAGGCATTGTATTCGAGTCGATGCGGTCGCTCACGTTGCCTCCGCTGGTTTCAAACCAACCACCGTCTCCAACAGAACCGTCTGCCAAGGACGGGGTGTGGCCATTAACCAAGAACTGAACATACCTGTCGTCTTCCGCTGCATCTACGTCGCCTTGAACGGCAATCTTAAACCTGTGGATAGCGGTGCTGGGTAGGTCCGCTAGGTTAGGAATTGATTTATATGCAACCCCAAGGCCCTCTCCAGCCATTGAATCGTCTACTTGAATCCTAAAGTCAGCAGGTCCGGTAATAACGCCAATTTGGTTACCTTTGAGACTTACGGTGAACGATGTGTCTGAGGCCAGAGAAGGGTAGTCTAGGTAGGAATTATTTTCCGCCAATACAGAAGCGCTGCCGAGGTCGGAAATAGCGTGGGCAGTTATGACGTGGTTAAGAGGTTTATCGTAGCGGTCAGCGCTCGTAGCGTTGCGCCCTCTTCCGACCGGGTCTGCAACGGTTCTAGGTCCATCAGCGTCCGTAGCTACGCCCTCAAACAAATTCTGTATGATGTAATCCGACTCGGCTTCAAAAGCGGTGTTATACATCGACTCCGTGTCGTCGTGCTCATAACTTCTCTGCGAAGGCCCAGAGTAAGTCCAGTTCTCATAAACGGTCCCACCAGCGGTCGTAATAGACAACCCATACTTGCGGTCGTAGTCACCCTGCTTCACAAACACCAAAGCCTCTGAGCTTAAAGGAGCACTCGTTGTGGAGTCTTTAGCCACCTTCTTCTTGGTATTCAAGACGTAGGTGAAGTCACCAGTAGTAAACAGCTTTAGGTCGTCCACGGGGACCGTAGGCGTCGAGTCGTCAACGCCGTGAGTAAGGTAGTTACGCGTTTCAAGAATTAGCTCTGCGTTATCTGCGTTGTCTACAGTGTATTCAACTGTGTTTTGGTAGGAGCCAGTCCCAGAGCCATACAGTGTAACGTCCCCGTCAAACCTAAGTCGCTTTTTGTCGGTGTCGGTAGCGATGTCGTGGATGTCGTATAAGGTAGTTCCTTTGTTTAGACCTCCGGTGATTCTGAGTTTACCCAACCGGGTGCTCTCAGAGCTTAGAACTGTAACGGGAGACTTCTGAGTAAGGGTGATTTCTTTCTTACCAATGTAATCAGTAGCAAACGACTCAACCACCCCGGTATAACGCTCTGTGATTGTCGCCTGAGCCCCTGTAGAGAGGTTAAAGGCTGCGATAGACTTCGTTGAGGAGGTAACATTTTTAATAATAACCACATACCTCTCGTCTTGGTCGCGTTCGATGAAGTGAATCTTAGAGTTCGCGTCGAGAGACGCTGTTTCTAGTAGTGTGACGATGTGCTGACAACCCGGTCGTTTTTGGAGACCGTCCACGATGCTTGGCAAAGCGTTCTCCTGTTCCTCACACTGACCAGCAAAACGAATAGCGTCTGGCTGCTGTGAGACCCCTTGAATGAGGTTACTTACCGAGGTGTTGATTAAGGGCATTAGTAGATATTAGGGTTGCGGTGGACGCCCACACGACGGGCTACGTCCTCGCTGTCAAAGATGGTTCTGTCAGATGATTGAGAGTCTAGCTCCAGTAAACGAGCACGGGCTTGCATTTCATCCAACGCAATTAACGATTGAAGTTCTGTGCTTCCAATGATGCGACTTTGAAACACACGGGAGGCTCTAAGGGTAATGTAGCGTCTGGCTACTTCCACAAGCTCGTCCCATGATAGTTGAACGGTGAGGTCAACTTTGAAGGTTTCGCTGAAGATGTCCGTTTGGTTTTTACGGTCATACAAATACAACCCACGCTGAACAACGTCGCGTGTCTTGTCTACCGCATCAACGAAAAGAGTTTCATCCGGCAACCTAAGTTTTCCGGTTAGCTCTTTGGTTGGCTCGTAGTTTGTAATGGTGTTGAAGTGCCACTCTTCGGTTTGCACTTCCTTTGAGACTTCACGTAGAGCGGTCAAGGCGGTGCTGGCGGAAATTGGTAGTGCTGCTGAGTCAGCTAGCGTGTTTACGGGTGCTTCACCAATATGCCCAAGCATTTGGTTTACACTTTCTAGTTCAGTAGTTAGAGCCATTTGTTTATTTTAAGTTAGCAACGCCAGCGTTTAAGAGCGAGCGCTTTTCTTGTAGGGCGACCTTTTTTGTCTTCCATAGGTCCTTTGACGCCCGACATGCGAGAACAGAATGAACGCTTACGAGCAGCCCTTTTTCCTTTAGGGTTTTTCTCCGTGACCGGAGCTTTGAGATTAGAGCCTGTTTTGCGGTTATAGTGGTCGCGTCCTTTTTTGGTGAGACCGCCTTTCTTAGACTTATGTTCTATCCGCATATTTACTCTCTTCTTCTTCATAGGAAAAAAAGGGGCCTCCAAAGACTATTCTAAGGAGGCCCCTATAGGGTTTATGTATTAAGACCTAACGCTCACAGCAGCTTCAGGACGAAGGATGCCATGACCCATTGCGTATTTCGCAAGCATGAGGGTAGCTTGTTTAGGAATGGAGTATTCCGATTCCACAGCGAGGTCCATAAGCTTGACAGTTCCGATAGCGGACTTGTGACCAGCAACGAACTTAAGAACGTCGAGACCAGCGTCAAGATAGCCTTTACCACCCGACAAGCCGTCAGCGTCATCGAACGGGTTGTTCTTAGCGTTGGCGTCGTCACCAGTAGTAGCGCTAATCGCGATGTCAGACAAGTGAGTCGAGCTGAAGATTTTCAGTCCAACAAGCTCCAACACCTTACCAGAAGCAATGCTACCAGCACCGCTAAAGTCGCGGTTGATGGCTGCGTTATCACTACCTGCGAGGAGGTAGTAAAGCTCAGGCGTCAGGATAGCGAAGCGGTCTTCAGACGGGATGTCTTGCTCGTCCAGTTTCTGCGCGATGAGGCGGAAAGTCTGGATGAGGTTAGCAGCAGTGCTTAGGTCCGCAGGAGCACCAGTGGTGGTTCCACAATCAATCACAGTGCCTTGAGCAGCATCAGGGTTAGCGCGAGCAGCATCGTCCACATGAGAAGCAGCAACGAGAGTTCGCATAGTAGCGAGGTCGAAGCGCTTAGCAAGTGCGCGTCCCAACTCGGTCGAATAGGCAGAACGCACGTCGTAGTGGTTCTTCAATTCGTCGATGTTAGCGATGGACGTAGCAGCAATCAGCACATCATCAATGTTGATTACTCGCTCTTTGTGATTGAGTTTTGAAACGTAATCAGTGCCGTTGTTGGCTTCAAATACGTCGTCACCGGGGGTGTGATACTTAGCAGTTGCTTTGCCCATAGTGGGGAACTGCGCCGACTTACCACTCGAAATAGTCCGAACGGTATGGAGGTCTTTCATCACGTTATTTTCTTCAAACGTGGTGAGGACTTCGTTAGCAAATACCTTTAGAAACAAAGCGTCGGTGTCTCCAGCGAGATTGCTTTGTCCAAGGCGGGATGGGGTAATAAGACCATTAGCCATAATATAATTTTGTTAGTTTGTTTTGGTTTAGGTTTTTCAGGTCGGTCGAGGCGTCGTTCACTCAACAGCGTTATCCTTTCGGGCGCTCTGGTTACTTGTATGCTTATCCAACAGGAAATCGTAGATACCGTCAGCTAGGTGTTGACCCAGCTTGGTCGGTTTGGAGAACAAGATGTAGTCTTTCTTGTCGTCTCCGAAAAATGGTTCGCAAAGAACAGCAGGAAGGGCATCATTTTTCATAAAGCTGAATCCTCTGTCGGGTGCTTTGGCTGCTTTGACTCCTCTGTTTCTGTTGCCGTAAGCAGCGATAATAGATGTTTGAATGTGTTGTGCTAGTTTACGTCCTTCAGTAGACCCGTAACGATACCAAGTCTCGCAACCTCGGACAGTAGGAACACCAGAAGCATTAAAGTGAAGCTCTACGGCTGCCGTAGCTCCGTCTAGCTTGAGCTTCTTTCGGATGTATGTCATCGCGGTGCGATAGGTTTTACCTTCGTAGGCCGAGTAAAGAATAGAACGCACGCCTTTATCTTTAAGGGCTTTTTTGAGAGCCTCCCCGGCTTCTAGGTTGTAGCTCCATTCGTCAACCGTGCCATCGTAATTGACTGCACCTTTGTCACCCGGACGGGAATGACCAACACAAATACCTACAAGCTCACCTCGCTTCAAGCTGCGCGGCGTATCTGAGCAGCTCTGCGATGGTTTCTTTCTCTTCAGGTGAGAAAGAATGTTCTTCAAGTATTGAAATAAAATATGGAATTTCACTTTTACTTAGAGTTGTGCAACCAGTCGTCGATACGCTTATCCATGCGGCGATGGCGATTCTTTTTATACGACTTAGTATACTCATCTTTCACTTTGAAAAAGACGTCCGCAATCTTAGGAAACGCAAGCATGAGCGATACCAGCAGCTTAATCATTCTTTGAGGCTGGTTTAGCCTTTCCGATGTTTAGCGCTAGCCAACTAACAACCTTGTTTGCTCGGGCAATCCAAGCGTTAGCACTGTCGTTAGGGATAAGAGTAGCTAAAATACTAGCGACGGATACAACACCCGTAAGGAGTTGAATGACCGTTTCTTTGTTGGCGAGTAACCAGTTAATTGCTTCTGTCATGGTTTGTATAGGTTATAGGTTAGAAATTGCGAGTTTTCGCTCTACTTCAGCTCGGTAGGCGGGGTCTACTTCGTAGCGCTTGCGACCTGTGGCGTCACGCTCCGCCATAGCCGCCATTACTTGAGCACGACTTTCAAAGGCGGATACACCAGAACCTGCTGTCTTGCCCTGCGCGAGAGTAGGCGAGACGCCATTGGCTTCTTCGTATTTACCCTTGAGCCAGTCAATAGCAAGCTCGGCTTGTTCGTCGCTTCCTGTTTCTAGGGCTTGGTTGTAGGCGCTGAGTTGCTTCTCGCTCATGTTATCCGAGGCCCACTCAGAAATCTTGTCATAAGACTCGCGACCACCAGCCGCCGCTAGAAGAGACTCCTCGCCTGACTTTTGAATAGCAGATTGTCCTTCGATGTAGGAATCAACAAGCTCCCTACTAAGACCAACCTCTTGCAGTTTTGCGTAGGTGTCATCCGTAAGACCACCTTTTTCAAAGAACTCCATAGAAGCGCTTGTAATAGTGTCATTCTGGGAAGGTTCATCCTCGGACGTTTTCTCGGTGGGAGGCATGTCTTCCTCGCTCGCATCGTCATCAGGAGTTCCCAAGCGCGTCTCTAGGTTGTTGTAGGCGTTCGCTAAGTCTTCTGGAGACTTGAACTTATCAGGGAGCCACTCTGGGCGGTC